>Ga0214921_10002627_pt1 | contig 28917 bp, 25 predicted proteins | sample LL1505_MetaG_FD_177992 | JGI IMG/M metagenome (GOLD analysis project Ga0214921, IMG submission 177992) | Freshwater microbial communities from Lake Lanier, Atlanta, Georgia, United States - LL-1505 | ecosystem: Environmental > Aquatic > Freshwater > Lake | place: USA: Georgia | collected...
CGATCTTGGTGAGCCCCAGCACGGCATTGACGCCGCTGTTGCGCATCACTCCCGCGAACGTACTCGTCGCGTTGTTGTCGCCGATCGAGATGGTCGATGTGCCGCTCACGCCGTCGACGGTGCCCGTGCCGCTCAGGCCGTTGATCGTGTCGTTGAACCCGTTGAAGCGGAGCGTGCCGTTGAGCGCCACGTTGCCAGCGCTCCCGCCGTTGGGGAGCTGGTCGCTCGCGGCGAGCGATAGAACCGTCGACGCCTCGACCGTCGTCGCACCCTGATAGTTGTTCAGGCTGGCCGAGGTGTTCGAGAGGGTGACGGTGATGTTGCTGGTTCGCAACCGGAGGCCGTTCGTTCCGGTGATCTGCCCCCGTGCCGTCACGGCACCCGTTCCGCCGGAGGAAAAACTCACCGGTGACAGATTGGCGGTCAATTGGCCGTACAGCACGTTTCCGATGGAGTCTGCTCGGAACGCCGCAAGCCCCCCGTCGGCGTAGGTGTCGGCGTTGAACACGAAGGGGTTGTAGACGTTCGTGTTCGCGGCAGTCAGAGCGAATTGGGCATTGCCCGTCGTCGTGCCGATCGTCACGGTGCCCGTCCCCAGATTGCTGCTCAGAATGCTCCCGTCTCCGTTCAGGGTGGTCGTGATGGAGTTGTTCCAGATCCGTGTATTCGCCCCACTCGAGATCGTGAGCCCCCCCGAAAACGTGTTGTTCGTATTGGCAAAATTCGGCGTGGACTGCCCACCCCCCACGACCAAGGCGACCTTTTGCCCCGCCCCGCCGTCCTGGATCAGCGTGCTCACCAACGCATTGAAGGTGTTGATCGTGAGCGTGCCGGTGCCGACCACCGAGTTCGTGATCTTCGCGGTCGTGGCGCCGGCCGCCAGCGAAGCCACGGTGGCATTGAATCCGTTCAGGTCGAGCACGCCCGTGCTGTTGACCGTGAGGGCCGTCGCCGCCGGCAGGGCCGACGCACTCCCCGCCCGCAGCGTTCCGGCGCTGATCGTGGTAGCGCCCGAATACGAGTTGGAACCCGACAGCGTCAGCACACCCGCACCCGCTTTGGCGAGCCCGGCAGACCCGCTCAGGATCGAGGCGATCGAGGCCGCGCTGTTGGCGGTGATCGTGGGTGTCGTACCGGCGAGCGAGATCGTGCCACCCGTGAGGGTGTAGGCGCCCGAGCCCGGGGAGTTGAAAGTGATCGAATTGGTCGTTACGGTACCGGTCACTGTCACCGTGCCGGCGGCTCCGCTCCCTGCGCCGAAGATTGCAGAACTGGTCGTCAGGTTTGGCCAGGCGACGTTCGTGGTGCCGTTCCACCAGTTCGTGCCAGACGCACTCGTGCTCCACGTGCCGCCACCATCTTGTGGACTGGCGGTCGCCGGGTCCGCGTCCCACGTGACCTGCGCACTGGCGGGAATCGCCAACACCAGAGTAATGACCGCAGCGAATCCCGCGACAAGCCGCAACTTGGTCGGATCGATCATTTTCTCCACCCCCAACGAAATAAACTCGGGAATAAATCCTGACTCCCAAAGTGTTCGCGCAGTTGGTAAATGTACCATCGAGGCCGTTCTCGTCAAGACTCCAGAGCGGAACCTCCTCTTTGGCAAAAAAATCCCGCGAACAGAGGTTGCCAACCAGGAAAATTGGCTCTAGGGCACGGGCACCGCCGACTCCCGAATGCACAACTGCGGTGCCACTCGCGATTCCCGGGGTTTTGCGGAAGGGCAACGGCCCTCCAGACGGTCGAGCACGAGCCTGGCGGCCTCGGCCCCGATGCTGACCGGATCCTGGTTTACCGTCGTAAGCTTCGGCCGCAGCCAGTAGAGGTCGGTCTGGTCGCCAAAGCCCACGACCGATACGTCGCGGCCCATCTGCAGACCGAGTTCTTCGGTCACGGCATACACGTGCGCTGCCATACGATCCGACGCCGTGAAGATTGCCGTCGGTCGGTCTTTCGACGCCAGAATTGCCCGAACCACGTCCCTGCAATCGCTTTTTTTGCAATCCGCGAACTGATACGCCACGCCGTCGCACTCACGCACCACTTCTTCAAAACCACGCCGCCGCTCGGCATAGGTCGAAACCCATGGCTCACCGCTGACGTGCGCGATCTGACGGTGTCCAAGCGACAGCAGGTATTCCGCCACGACTCGGCCCCCTGCTTCGTCGTCGGTGCCGCTGAAGTCTGCATTCGTTTGAGGAAGGCGCCGGTCGACAGACACCAACGGCAGGCCACGCTCCCAGACCTCGCGGAGGTACATCGGCGATACCGACTCGTCGGAGGGCACGAAGATGATGCCGTCCACCCGCTGCTCGATGAGCCGGTGGAGGTACTCGAGTTCCGCATCGTCTCGATTCGCACCCGGACCATCGCCGTGAAAGTGAACGACGGGGAGATGCCGATGCTCAGCGAGAACGTCGTGAATTCCACGGACTACCTGTGCTAAAAACCATGAGCCAAGCGGCACCATCACACCAATCGTGCCGCTGCGGCCCCCCATCACGGCGCGGACGAGCCGATTGGGGCGATACTGCAACTCTCTGGCGGCCGCCATTACCCGCTGCTTTGTTTCCTCCGCAACGCCCCCGCGGCCACTCATAGCCCGCGACGCCGTCATCAATGAGACACCCGACGCCTCGGCCACCTGCCGAATATTCGGTTTCTTGGGCTTGGGAGGTTGGGGCTGGTTCAAAGGGGACTTTCGACACTACACGAGCGGCTGCGGATAGGAATTTCGACACTGTAGCAAGGCCGTGCCAGCTATGATACATGTATCCATGGGATGGTCGTGCGGCGATACCAGAACAGCAAACCGGTCCAAGAAACCTTCGCGATCGCCGCGTTGCTGGTCGCGGCTGCGCTGCCTGGCCGCCCGGCGTTCACGGCAGAAATGCCCGTGAAGCTAACCGTGATGGCCTCCACGCCACCGCTCCTGGCAAAGCATTGCGCAGCCTGCCACAACGCCGATGATGCCAACGGCGGCTTCCGCATCGACACGCTGCCTGCGGCGATTGACACGGTCGACACGGCCGACCGCTGGCAGAAGGTGCTCGGAGTCTTGAACTCGGGGGAGATGCCCCCGAAAGACGAGCCGCAACTCGACCCCGCGGCCAAGACCGAATTGCTCGACGATCTCGCGCAGGGGCTCGTCGTGGCCCGCAAGGTTCTGGCCGACACGGGCGGCGCCATCACGATGCGGCGGCTCAACCGCCGGGAATACGTGAACACGCTCCAGGAGTTGCTCGGCGTCACCGCCACGCCGAACGGGCTTCCCACCGATGACGGAGCCGGGACCTTCGACACGATCGGCGAGCAGCTCTACATCTCGGCCGACCAGATCGAGCAGTATCACGAGATCGCCACGACGGCGATTGAGGACGCTTGGCGGCGGTACGGTTCGCCGCAACCATCGCGCACGCACCGGATGGAGGCCGAGACAACCACGCCGGGTGTGCGGAGCAGACTGGCAACGCGACTGGACGAACGCCGCCGGTTCGTGCTGTGGAAAAATGCCGTAGAGGCGGCCGCCCGCAAGCCGGAGAATCAGGCCGCCGCCACCGAGATTCGCAAGGCGAATCCCAACCAGCCCGAGCCGCTCCTGCACAACTGGGACAAGCTGCAGGGAGCCCCGTCCCCGAAGGAGTTTCAATTCGTCGACGCGATCTCCGCGTTGCAGGCGGGCAGCCGTGACTGGAACATGCGGGTACCGAACCATGCCGCCTACGCGTCGCATCCGGCCGTTGAAACAGGGGCTTTCCTCGGCGTCAACGACCCTTATGTGAACATCCACATGCTGTTTGGTGTGCCGGGCGGCTGGCCCCCTGGCGCATACAAACTCAGGCTCCGCGTCGCGGCGACGGAGGAGGCTCTGCCCGAGCGACGGTTTATCGTCTGTGGCCCGCGGGGTGTGGGGGGCGAGCACGCCGAATGCCGGGAGATTACGGGCTCGATGAAGGAGCCGCAGATCCTCGAGATCCCGGTCGAGACTGAAGGTTCGCAGATTTTTGTCTTCAGGGAGAAGGGGAGCTACGATAACGACGATCAGGGGCATCGCATTTTCTTCGACGCCTTCCATGCCAACGGCATCGGCCCGCCACTGGGCATCTGGATCGACTGGGTGGAAATTGAAGGCCCTTTGCCCGCGAAGCAGCAGCCTCCTGCGGCCCTCGCCGCGCTGCTCACCGTGCCGGCCGGCGAGCAGCCGGGCGCAACGCAGGCCTCGGCCGAGCAGAACATCCGAGGCACACTGGAAGAATTTTGCCTGCGGGCGTTTCGGGGCCGCGCGCCCGAGGCCGAGTTTCTCGACAGGCTCGTTACGATGTATGCGGGCGAGCGGGCTGCCGGCCGCCCGTTCCGCGAGGCGGTAACGGCACCGCTGGCCGTCGTGCTTTCGTCGCCGCACTTTCTCTACCTCGCGGAGCCAACGCCGGCCCCGCAGCGGCGGCAACTCGACGGCCTGGAACTCGCGTCCCGACTTTCGTATTTCCTGTGGAGCGGTCCGCCCGATGACACGCTCCTCGCCCTCGCCCGGTCGGACAAGCTCCATGAGCCCGAGGTGCTCGCAGCCCAGGTCGATCGCATGATCGCCGATCCGAAGTCACGGCACTTCGTCGCCGCGTTCACGCACCAATGGCTCGGCGTGTACCGGCTCGACTTCTTTCAGTTCAAAGACGTCCTCTTTCCCCGCTATGACAGGCAGGTAAAGGCCGCCTCGCGGCAGGAGATCTTCGAGACGTTCGCGTTTCTGCTCGAGGAGAACCTGAGTCTCCGCAACCTCCTCAAAAGCGACTTCGTGGTCGTGAATGCGACGATGGCCAACTACTACGGCCTCGAAGGGGTGCATGGAGACGACTACCGGATGGTGAAGCTCCCTGAGGACTCGCCCCGCGGCGGCCTTCTGGGCATGGCGGCGATCAACGCCATGGGCAGCAACGGCGAGCAGACAAGCCCCGTTGAACGGGGCGCGTGGGTGCTGCGGAAACTTCTGGACGATTCGCCACCGCCGGCTCCGCCGAACGTGCCGCAGCTCACGCGGCTCAAAGGCCAACTGCTCACCACCCGCGAACGCGTGCGGTCGCACCAGGAAGAGCCGCAGTGCGCCTCCTGCCACCGGAAAATTGACCCGATCGGCTTCGGACTCGAAAACTTCGACGCCGTCGGGCAGTGGCGGACCAGGGATTCCTACACGACGTCCGATGTGGGCACGAAGGAGTGGGAGATCGACCCCTCAGGCGCGTTGTATGGCGGCCCGGCTTTCCAGGATTATTTCGAACTGCGGGATCTCGTGGCCGCGCGGCACGCCGACTTTGCAACCGGCTTCACCGCGGCCCTCCTGTCATACGCCCTCGGCAGGCCGGTCGGGTTTACCGATGAAGACCTCATCAATGCGATCGTGGCCAAAGCCGCGAGCCAAGGTGATGCCGTTCGCGAGTTCGTCCACGCTGTCGTGCAAAGTGCCGCCTTTCGCATGAAGTGACCGCCTCACCCAGCCCGGAGAAACTCCATGATTTCACATTCGTCGCGTCGCCGATTCCTACGATCGGCCACTGCACTCGTGGCCCTGCCGACACTCGAATCGCTCGGCTTCCGGAGGTTTGCCCGGGCCGCTGAGGCGGCGCCGCCGAAGCGGATGGTCTGCCTGGGCACAGGCTTTGGCGTGACCTCGGAGACATGGCTACCGAAGACCGATGATTTGGGGGCAGCCTACACGCTTCCGGAGGGTCTCGCCCCGCTCGCCCGGCACAAGAGCGACTTCACGCTGGTGCAGGGCTGCCTTCACGAGTTCGCCAACGACCCACACGGCGGCAGCACCTTTTGGCTCACCGGTGCCGGCCCCAAGAAGTCGCTCTCGATGGATCAGATCGCGGCAGCCCACCTCGGGGCCAACACGCGGTTTACCTCGGTCCAACTCAATGCCAGCGAACCCAACCTCGGTGGCCCCGGCCACGGCCCGGGCCTTTCGCTCGCCTGGGACCGCCGTGGCAAGCCGATCGCTGGCTTCAACAGCCCGGTGATCGCCTTCCACAAGCTCTTCTCGCCGGACGACATGCCGCTCGCGCAGCGGCAGCAGATGCTCGCCAAAAAGCGGAGCGTGCTCGACGCGGTGCGCGCCGACGCCAGGAGCTTCGAGCGCGGGCTGAACGCCACCGACGCCGACAAACTCGATGAGTATCTCCAGGGCGTGCGTGACATCGAGACGCGGTTGGGAAAGGAAGAGCGGTGGCTGGACCAGCCGAAGCCGAAGTCGCCGCTGCCGCAGCCGGGCGAAGGCCTCGTGGGCCGCGATGAGGTCTTGATCATGTACGACCTGATCGTGGCGGCACTCCAGACCGATAGCACGCGGGTGATGACGTTCCGCCAGCCGATCCAGCACCTGCTCACAAGCCTCGGGATCAGCGTGGCCGCCCATGACATGAGCCACTATCACCCCGGCGAGCGGATGGCGGCCGCACAAAAGCGCGACCTCGCCCAAAGCGAGATGCTGGCCACGCTCCTCGACAAGCTCAAGGCGACGAAGGAGCCCGATGGATCGAGCCTGTTTGACCACACGACCGTGGTCTTTGGGAGCAACATCCGTTCGATCCACTACCTCGACAACTGCCCCACGCTCATCGCGGGCCGTGGCGCCGGGATCAAGCTCGGCCACCACCTCGTGCAACCTAAACATACGCCCTTGTGCAACGTGTGGCTCACGCTGCTCAAAGGAACCGGCTGTCCGATCGACGCCTTCGGCGACAGCACTGGCGTGGTCGAAGCTCTGCGGAGCAGTTAGGACGACTCTCTGACCGGCGGAGCGACACTCTGCATTCGGCCTACCGCGACGGGCGGGCATGCGAGCGATGACCACGCCACGGGAGGCTGCTGTGACGCAAATGAAAAGCCCCGCTCGCACGACACGTGGAGGTTTGCCTGGGCCAAGCTCGTCCAGGCCATGACGCCCGCAACGTCTTTCAAGCGTCACCCGCCGAACTGCCCGTGATCGACATCCACAGCTTGTGACCCGTGTCGAACGCAAGGCACCGACGCCCCGGGACCGGTGGACTGGGAGCCGGTCTGCGCCCAGGCGGGAAAATCGCCATCGCAGGGGGTGAGCGGCGTTTCGGAAAACCGTCTCTGGACACCCCGAGCCGTTCCCCCCGAGGCTCACCAGTCGCTCGGCAGCCGGACGACCGTTGCCGAAGTGCCATTGACCGGGCTATCCTTCATTGATCTGGTCGATGGTATTAGTCCGCTTTTACCAGTGAGGGGAGCATGGCTCGATCACTCATGCATGTCGAAAACCGGGTTTACGCTCGCGTGTGTGCAGGCGGCGGCGAAGGCCTGCCTGGCCCGGCGCAGCCATTCCGGGGCGGTTTTACCCTGGTGGAACTCCTCGTGGTCATCGCCATCATCGGCACCCTGGTGGGGCTCTTGCTTCCCGCGGTGCAGGCAGCCCGCGAAAGCTCCCGGCGGTCAAGCTGCAGCAACAACATGAAACAAACGGCCCTGGCGCTGCAGAACTACCACGACGCCAAGGGCTGCCTGCCTTCGGGGATAACGACATCGGGACCAACGGCCAACAAGCGGGCCGGATGGTTCGTGTATCTCCTGCCGTTCGTCGAGTACGCCGACCTGTATTCGCGGATCAATTGGTCGGTTTTCGCCCTGCAAAACTCCGCAACCATCATCGAGGCGCCCGTTCCAGTCGTGTGGTGCCCATCGGATCCGTACTCCCGGCTCGTGAAGCCTCGCGGCATCTACGGAAACTACAGTGGAAACGTGGGGGCAATGGCGTGCGATTACGCCTGGCAAGGCGGAACCGATGGAATTTTCTACAAAGAATCAAAGATGAAGATGAAAAACGTTTCCGACGGGCTGTCGAAGACGCTGGTCCTCGGGGAGACGCTGGTGAGCCCGATCTTGGGATCCAACTATGAGCCACGCGGGGCCATCTGGGACGCCGAACTCGTGGGGTATTGGTTCAATGCACGGACGGAGCCCAACTCCGGCACGATCGACAGCCTTCAGTATTGCCAAACCAGTTCCGACTCCACCTGGCAGCTCTGGACGCCCTGCACTGCCGTGAACTCGACGGGGAGGTTTGCCGCCGCCCGGAGCCGCCATCCAGGCGGCGTGCAGGTCGCCATGATGGACGGCGCGGTGGGATTCATCGACAATTCGGTGGAGAGTTGGGCCGCGGGGGGCGTTCCGACCGCATGGAATACCGCGTTAGATCGGACAAAAATGGGTGTCTGGCAGAAGCTTGCTTGCCGATACGACGGCCAAGCGGTTTCCCCGTTTGGCAACTAAAGAGATCTCCATGAGAACCCCGGGCGATTGTGTCCCCGCACGGCGTTCCGCCGCGTGCTTGACCGTGGTTGTCGCCCTTTGCATGGCCGGTGTCGTCTTCACGGGCTGTGGACGTGCGGGGCCGCGCAACTGCCGGATTTCCGGAGCTGTCACGCTCGACGGAGTGCCAGTGCGTGAGGGCGGGATCCAATTCGACATCGCGACGGGTGGCGACGTTCCGGGCGGCGCGGTCATCATCGACGGGAAATACCAGACGTGGGTCTCACCGGGAACCAAGATCGTGAGGTTCGCGATCGCGGGCAGTCGGGAAGGGCTCGCCCCGGAAGACGAGACGCCGAACGTCACCCCGCGAAAGTATGACAAGGAACCGCTGCTGATAGACGTCCGCGAAAACGGCGTCTATGACTTCCTTCTCACGAACGACTGAGGGAATTCGCTCAGCACGCTCGGTCACATCACGGACGGCTCACGCGTGCACGGCGAACTCGCCGGCCGACAGGCTCGGAAGGTTCGTCTGCCCCATGAGCCAGAGGTCGACCGACCGGGCGGCCTCGCGGCTCTCGTGGATCGCCCACACGACGAGCGACTGGCCGCGGCGCATGTCGCCGGCGGCGAACACGCCGTCGCGACTCGTCTTGTAGTCGCCGCCGGTCTTCACGTTGCCCCGGGCGTCGAGTTCGAGCCCGAGGTCCACGATCGGCCCGTGCTTCTCCGGCGCCATGAATCCCATCGCCAAAAGCACCAGCTGACAGGGCCACTCCTGCTCGCTGCCCGGCACCTCGCGAAACTTCTGCTGCCCCGAGCGCTCGTCGGTGTACCACTCGATCCGCACGGTCTTCACCGCCCGCACATGGCCCTTGTCGTCGCCGAGGAACTCCTTCGACAGGATGCTCCACTCGCGGCCGGAAGTCCAGCCGAATCACAGGCTCGTCCAGGCCCATGACGACCGCAACGTCTTTCAAGCGAAGTGCCATTGACCGGGCTATCCGGTAGATGCGGGCAGCAGCGGGCCTTGCTCACGGCGTGGTGTGAACCGTTCCGTGGATCCGGCCGTGAACGGGTGCGCCGTCGTTGGCCTCGAGGTTCCACGTGAGCTCATAGCACCAGGTCGGCGCAAACTCACGGATCGCGAGGTCTACCGTTCGACCGTCGGCCGACACCTGCACGCTCTCGATCGGGTGGGCACGCTCGTCGATGTGCTTGGAGCCGTATTGCTTCGAACGCACGAGGCCCCATGAACGATAGGCCCAGCGGGCGGGATCGGCGGCGGCCAGCGGATCGAGCGGATCGCTGAACACGAGTCGCAGGCCGTGGGATGTCGCCGCGAGTTGCAGCGGCATGCGCACCGGGGCGGCCGTGCGGCGGATCCGATAAAAGCCGCCGGGAACCGTCTTGTTGCCAGCCCAGGCGAAGAGCCCGCAGGCATAGAGTTGGCCGTCGGTCGCAGAAAAGCGACCGCGCATGACGCCCGTCGGCAGGTCGGGCATGGGCAAGCCCACGAGCCCGCCCTGCCGGCGCAGCGAGCCCCCTTCACGGATCGGCAACACCTCCTCCGCGAGCACGAGGTGGATTCGACCCTCGCCGTAGGAGAGTTCGAGGAGTTCTCCCGCGAGCGGTTGCCATGCGCCGGCGGGAACCCGCAGGATCTCGGCGGGGGAGCGATCGAAGGCGTTGGTGATCCATGCCAGCGGCGGCTCCATGGCGTCGTCGCTGGTATCGGTGACGTCGTGATAGCCGAACATGTTGCCGTAGAAGCCGCCGCGACGCACGTGGTTGATCCGGTTCTTGGGATTCCAGAATCCCTCCTGGTCGGTCACGTAGAACGTGCCATCGGGCTCGACGCAGACGCCGTTGGCCGCCCGAAACCCGGTGGCGAGGATCTCCGTCGTCGAGCCATCGCGGGCCACCTTCAAGAGCGTGCCGTGATGTGGCACCACGGCAGCCAGCCCATGCCGGCCACTCTTCGCGTAATACAGGTTTCCCTGCGCGTCGGCCTCCAGACCCATCGCAAACTCGTGAAAATGCTCGGTCACCTGATGGTCGGAGTTGAACGAGTCGTAGCGGTCGGTGCAGCCATCGCCGTCGATGTCTCGCAGCGCCACGATCTGGTCACGGCATGACACGAGGATCGTCCCCGCGACGACCTTCAGGCCGAGCGGCTGGTAGAGCCCCGACGCGATCCGCCGCCAGGAGAGCTTGTCGTCGCCGCCCATGCCGCTGACGGTCCAGACATCGCCATCCCATGTGCAGAGCGCCGCCGTATCGGCAGAGAGAAAGTCGATCCCGCCGAACCGCAGTTGGGCATTCCAGGGATTTCCGACCGGCGGCGCGAGGATGTCGGTGGCGAACGGCCCCGTGTCGCTCCCTCGCGTCACGCGCGTTTCGAGCACGGCATTCCAGGGGTTTCTGGCCGGCCGGCCAATGACCGCCAGGAGATCATCCGCCGGCGCGAGCGCCCCCATGCGGGCAGCCAACTGTTCGGCGGTGCCACCGGCAAGCGTCACGGCGATCGCGAGCGGCTCGGTACGCGCGGGGAGTTCGAGCACGTGAAATCCATCCTGCGCCACGAGCGCTGCAGCCCCCGCCGGAGCCGTGCCCACGATGGCGGCCGCCGTCCTGCCGTCGCCGTCACCGATGGCCGCCACGCGGGCGCGGAGCGGCCGATCGTGCGGCGCGATCCACCACAGGCGGGTCACGAGCGCATCGGCAGCGGTTCCCGGCTCGACGCGGGCGGCTTCCAGGATGCGAGTGTCGCCCACCGAGAAGTCGAGCACGATGCGGTCTTCCGCGTGGTGCAGCGCCCGGAATCGCGCGTGCGTCTGGGGGAGCTGGCCGTACGGTTGCCCATCGCGACCGTGCGGGCGTGGATCGGTGAACTCGCCGGTCGCGGGGTCGGCCCAGCCGGGGAGCGCGGGCGTCGCGGCGAGCAGTCGTCCCGCCACCCGGGGGTGCGTCTGATGGCTGCCGTCGAAGTTGATGCCGCGCCAGTCGATGAAGTCGCTGCCTGTCCAGATCGCGGCGGCGCGGAGCGTGTCGGTTTCGTAGAGGATCCAGGTATGGCCCCGGCCGATGCCGCCCGGCCCGGCGTCGAGCCTGATCGCCAGCCCCTTTCGCGCGACATTCCTGCCGTCGCCGCCCACCTCGATGCTGCCCATCAGGAACGGCCCGTAATCGTGCAACCGCCAGGGCTCAACCGCCGAGGGCGCCGGACCACGGCTCTTGCCCTTGGGGAGACCTGCCAGATAGTCGGTCGTGACCGGCACATACTGCGTCGGGTTCCGATCCTTCAGAAAGGCCTCGCGGATGTAGTGAATGACGTCGTACTTTTGACTCGGCACCATCCACTCCTGCGCCACCATCTGCCCGGCACCGTGCGTCAGCGTGCGGTACATCGCGTAGGGATCGGCCCCCGCCTTGAACCGGCCCTCGGCGAACCGCAGCGACGTCGGCAGCGATCCCGGCGCGTCGAGCGTGCCATGGCAGTTGACGCAGACTCGTCCATAGATCTGCTCGCCCCGTCCAAACGCGGCGCGGCTCTTCCGTTTATCCGACCAGTCGTTGAGGAAGCCCGCATGGTCGATGTCGCTCTCGATCGCCGCAGCCCCGGGAGCGGCCACGCTGCCGGCCTCGGGCCGTAGGGCGGCCGCACGGACGGCGCCGCCTTGGCTGATCTCATGGAGATACTTCACGAGGTCGAGGAACTGCCCCCGATCGGCGAGCAGATTCGGAAGCGCCGCAGGCATGAGGGAGATCTTGAGATCCACCCGCTCGTCGATGTCGTCGCGAACGATCGCGACCTCCCTGCCTCCGGCGGCCGCATCCCGCAGCACGACGGCCTCGGGCGACTCCCGCGCGACGAGTCCTGACAGGCTCCGCCCCTCGGTCGTGACGATCGTCGCGCCGCGGTAGGCATCCGCGATCACCGCCGACGGGTCGAGCAGCGATTCGACCAGGTGGGTGGCGAGTGCATGCCCCGCAAGCGCCGCATCGCCTGCCCGCGGTGCCGCCAGGTTTGGGCCCAGCGGCGAGACGCCCTCGCCGGCGATGTGACACTGGGTGCAGGTGAGATGCGGCGTGTGGAAGACGATGGCACCGCGGCGGGCATCGCCTGATTCGAGCGCCGCCGCGGCCAGCGCGGCCTTGCCCTCAGCGGCCAGCAGATCGGCGAGCGTCGCGCCGCCGGTCTGGGCGAAACTGCTGCGGCCCGCCGTCACCACGAGCAGGAGCAGGATGGAACAGGCTGACATCTGGACCGTGGGCATGGTTCTCCTCGACGGACGGCATCCGTCAAGCATTCCGGCGGCGAAACTCGAACATGAGGCGGCCATCGATGTTCACGACGATCGTGTGTTTCGTGGAGCGCCGCTGTTGCAGCATGCCCGAAGCCGATTGTACAGGGCCACTGCCTCATCGAGAAACGGCACGCATGGTGGTCCGACCGCTCCGGCCCGACTTTGTCTTCATGACCGGTTGGGATGTGGTGCTCGTGCCTATGCTCTTGGCCGGCTGCCAGGGAGGAATAAACGCCACCAGCGGCGTCGTACCGGAACTCACGCGGGCCATATACGACCTCACGATGGCCGGCAGGATCGACGTTGCGTATCGACTCCAGTACACGTTGCTGCGCCTCTTCGATACCGCCTTTGCCGCCGGCGATTTTCCAGATGGCTTCCGGCTTGCGGCAAGCCTGCGGGGCTTCGACTTCGGCGTAGGTCGACAGCCACTCACGGCCGAACAGGTGGCTAAACTCTCCGCCGCCCGGCAACTGATTGATGGGCAGATCAGGGACGCCCTCACCGACCTAGGCGCGGCATAGTCACGAATGACTCCGCCCTAACTCGGGTCCACCCAGGTTGCTGCGTTTGAGTGCCGCTGCCCCCAACTTGGTACCAGCCGAGTTGTTAGCCATGCAGTGCCTTGACGCCGCCCAACCAGCGCGGCAGTCGAGCTAAATAACGGATGAAAACGCGGCATATTCCTTGAGCGGCCTACTGGTATTGGCCGCTCTGCCTCACCAAGGAATATGCCCATGCAAGACAGCCTTTCGGGGCGAGCGGCGGAGCTCGCCCATCTCACAGACCTGATTCGGACCAGCCTGTCGCTGGCCGACGCGGCGATCCCGCTCATCAACGAACAGTTGAACGGGCTCGCCGAAATGGGGATCGACAGCCTCGAACTCGAAGGTCCCCGCATCTATTGCCGGACAGCGGGCTGGTCGCCCGCGTTCGACGACGAGCAGATCATCTACGCCGCGGCACTCACGATGCCCGGCGGCCTCGGCGGCACAGTCTGGAGCGTCGATGAATACGCGATGCGGTATGGCGACTCGCACCATGAACCGCCAGCGCTTCGGGAGCGTTTCGTCACGTACGACCAGCTTCCGCCAATCGTGCGGGCGATGATTCCGGGCGTTGCCCCCAAGCTGATCACCGAGTTGCTCTCGAGTTTCAACGTGCTGGCCCGGTGATGCCGGACCAGCCTATGTACTGCCGAGCCGCGTCGTAGCGGCCAGGCATCTATCTGTCCGGCAGCATGTTGCCGATCCGGACGTGTTCTCTCGCCCATGATGGCAACCTACTCCCCTCGCGTTGGAATCACGGTGGCGGGTATGCGTCAGGCTTGCTTGCGACAGCGGACCGCTGCCCAGCCCGCACAAGCGATTCCCACCAGTCCCATCACCCACGTCGACGGCTCGGGCAAGGCAAGCACATTCACCGTGGTATTGAAAGTGCCTGCATAGGGTCCACCATCAAGGACACTCGGTTGGACTTGGGTGTAGGTGCCGACGTTAAATGCGCTGTACGAAATGGGTAACACAAACGATCCGGTGCCACTCAGGAAGTTGAGGGTGTAGGAATAGTTCACATCACTACTGCTGGGAAACGCCGACGACATGGTCAGCCCAAACCTGTCACCGGTACCCGAATGGATGGCGACAAATGAAGTCACGCTGCTGGTGCTGCTCAGACCTACGCCATTATTCGCAGAGAATTTACTTCCATCAGTCGAAGTCGCGAGACCACTGTTTGTGAAATTGGACCCATTAAAAATGCCGCTGGCGTCGATGATAAATCCGTTGAATCCATTGCCGTTGTTGTTGGCAGGGTAGATCCAACCCCGGAGGTATTCAGACCTCCGAGGACAGTCCAGTTCACCACGGCAGACCCACCTGCACCTTGGGTGATGTCGTAGGTCACGCTGTTGTTGTTGGCTGCAAAGGATGCAGTTTCAACAAGCAAGAAGGCTGTTGCCACAGCGAACAACGCCTCGTACCGACGCACCGAATTCAGAAGACAACGCACAACAGCAATCCTTTCCTCGAGAACTCTTGACTGCGGCAGAACAACAATTCGGCTCGCTGGTCGGAGCATATCCACCGTCTTGATCGTCTCAATGCACAGAAGGCGCAAAGTGACGAATCCGGCACGGGCAGGGACGAATCGGGCGCGGTCTGGGACGAATCCGCGGCGAGGCATCACTGCCGGGCGGGCAAGCACACGACTAGCGGGCCACCGTCATGCCGGGACGGACCAAAGTTGTCCCTCATCTGGCAACACTGGCGGGCCGGTGAAGTCATGCCAAAAACAGATTGCCGAAACGACGGCCACTTTGTGCTTTCAATGTGGTGCACCGCGACCAAGGCATGGCATGACCTACCCGAGGCTTACCGGTTTGTTGGTGAGGCCGAGCAAGCAGCGACCGAGCGGGACATCTACCGAGTCGCCCACCTACGGGCGGGCAAGCGGCTGGACCTTGAGCCCTTCGGTGTACTCGGGAGTGACTAGAATTCACCCCGCTGTATCCCAGTTACGGAAGAGTCCAACTCCGGGTTGGAGCAGACTCATCAGGGAACAAACGTCGGGGCGACAGGACTTGAAACTGCGACCTCTTGAGCTGGCGGCACGAGGTCGGGTGTCCTGTGGTCGCTTCACCCGAACAGCTTGTCCACGACCACGTCTCGTGCCACCCCCGCATGCTCGGCGACGTCTTTGAGAACGCCGTTGAGCGTGCCCGTCCGCAGGGCATCGTGATTCGGCACCGTCACGTGATGCTCGCCCCCGTCCTGCGTCGTGAGCCGCAAATGCGAGCCCTTCTGCCGGGTCACTACATACCCGAAGGCTTCGAGGAGTTTGGCCAGTTCCGACCCGGAGACGTCCCGCGGTAGCCGCGGGCTCATGGGGCGAGAATCTCGTCCCGCACGATATGCAGGCGAATCACTTTGGGGGCTTGGCCTTCGTCGAAGTGACACTCTACCGCGGAGCGAACGTTGGCCCTCAATTCATCGAGCGTGGCCGCCTCGGTGAAGATCGACTCCCCAACGGCCCTCGCGGTAAAGCCGCCTTCGGGAGACTCATCGACCACGAAAACGATCTCGATCATTGCCCACGGCCGCCAGGAGCGACTCGGTGCAGCGGCACGGTCGTCCGCGTGCCTTAATCAGCACCAAAAAATCGGGGCGACAGGACTTGAACCTGCGACCTCTTGACCCCCAGTCAAGCGCGCTAGCCAAACTGCGCCACGCCCCGAAACCGTCGAAGGTGCCCGTGTAAATCACACGAGCAACCCACGACCGCCACACTATCGCAGAACGCTGCCCGGCCTTCAACACGGGTTCAGAAGCCGGCCCGCAGGCTGTGCCTGGCTCTGCCCCGCCTCATAACCGCACGGCCGACGTCGGCTTGCCGCGCTCGCACACCGCTCCAAGACAGTTCCAGAGCAGCGCCGCGACCGCTCCCGCCGCGTAGCCGAGGCCCGCGGTCAGGAGCAGAAGTGTGCCCGCCCGGCCGGCATCGAACGGCTCGACGACCATCTCCGACTTCACGCTGTGCAGCCGGTAGACGAAATCGACCACGCGTTGCGCCACGCCGGCCGCCACGAGCCCCTCCCACACCGCATGCCAGGCCGACAGCACCACTCCCACCACGATGCCCAGACGATTCGGATCAACGTGTCCCATGATGACCTCCACCACTTCGAGGAACGGCGTCCTGGCCCGGTTCACATCGCTCGGCACGCCGCCGGCGACCTACAGAACCCTACGGCAGCCAAGTGGCAAAAAACCAGCGGCTCATGGCCGGGCCTCGCCAGCCACCGGATCTGACGACACACTTGTGTGGATCGAACATACGATGGATCAGGCGTGACAGGCTGAAGCCTGTCGTACATCACGATGACGAAACACAGTTTTTCCACGCGACTGACAGCCGCCATCAAGGCTCGCAAGACGCCCGCGTGCGTCGGCCTCGACCCGCGCCGCGACTCCCTGCCCCACGCTCTCGGCGCCGGAGCTGCCGCCACCCCGCGCGAGCTCGCCACGATCTATGAGCGGTTCTGCTGCCACGTCATCGACGTCGTGGCGCCGCTCGTGCCGATCGTGAAGCCCCAGCTCGCCTGCTTTGAGGCCCTCGGGCCACACGGCATGACGGCGCTTGCCGAAGTGATCGCCTACGCCCACGAGAAAAACCTCCTCGTGCTCGCCGACGGGAAGCGCGGCGATATCGGATCAACCGCTGAGGCCTACGCCGACGGCTGGCTCGCCGGCCCGTGGGCGGCCGACGCGCTCACGGTGAATCCCTACCTCGGCCTCGACTCCGTCGAGCCGTTCGTGAAGACCGCCCACGAGCGCGGCGCCGGGATCTTCATCCTCGTGAAGACGTCGAACCCCGGCAGCAAGGACTTTCAGGATCTCACCATCGACGGCCGCACGCTCTTCGAGCACGTGGCCGGCGGCGTGGAAACGCTCGCCGCTCAGACTGCCGATGGAGGCACCTATGGTGCGATCGGCGCCGTGGTGGGCGCCACCTGGCCGCGGCAGCTCGACGCGATGCGGGCCGCGATGCCGCACGCATGGATCCTCGTGCCCGGCTTCGGCAAGCAGGGCGGCCGCGCGGCCGACGTGCGCGGGGCGTTCCATTCGGACGGCCTCGGGGCACTCGTCGTGAGTGCACGCGACGTGATCTTCGCCCACGCGCGGCCCGAGATGAACGCCGGGCTCACCGACGCGCAGTGGCAGACCGCCGTGGAGCGGGCCTGCCGCGACATGATCGAACGGCTCGCTGCGGACACACCGGCCGGGCGACTCACGTCATAGACCACGGCGCCAGGCAGCCGACGGAGGTCGGCCAAGCGAAAATGAGCTGGAGGCTCATGTTTCGCGTGAAGACAGCAGCTGCGAAATCAGCGGCAGCAGCTGTTTCTTGCGGCTCACGACGTTTTCGAGCGCGTAGAGGCTGCGGTCGAGCCGTGGGTAGTTGATGTCTTCGAAGGCCTCCGACTCCTTCGAGAGCAAGAGCAGCGAGCCGTTGCTGACGACATCGGTCACGAGCAGGGCCGCGAAGTCGAGCCGCTGCTTCTCGGCAAACGCCTCGAGCGCCGCCCGCAGGTCGTCCTTCCGCTCCCAAAAGAGGTCGAACCCCGTCTCCTCGATCTGCGAGATCGAAAACCGCACGCCGTTCTCGGAAAACTCCTTGCAGTCTTCGCGGATCACGTCGGCCGGCGTCTTCGACCGCAGCGCCGAGCCGATCTCGAAAAACTCGCGTGTGTAGCGCTCGAGATCCACGCCGCACTGGCCCGCCAGCCACGCCAGCACTTCGCGATCGACGTCGGTCGTGGTGGGCGACCGCAGATGAAGCGTGTCGGAGATGATGCCCGACGCCATGCAGAGCGCGATCGCCGGGGTCGGCACGAGCCCCGCCGCCCGAAACTGCCGGGCCACGAGCGTGCACGTCGAACCCACCGGCTCGTTCACAAACCGGATCGGCTGCGTGCTCTTGAGGCCGCCGCCGAGCCGGTGGTGGTCGAGCACCTCCACGATCTCCGCCTCGTCGGCTCCCGGCACCGCCTGGGCGAGCTCGTTGTGATCGACGAGCACGAGCTGCGGCCGCGGCGGATTGATGATGTCCGACTTGAACGCCAGGCCCACGAGGCCGCCGTCGTCGCCCACCACCGGAAACACCGGCTGCGACGATCGCTCGACCATGCCCCGCGCCTCGGCCACGGTCCACTTGCCCGGCACCGTGACGATGTCGCGATCGACGACCGGATCGATGAACTGGGCCGACTTGATCCGGAGCGTCGTGTTCACCGTGTCGAACGGGCTCGAGATCACCGACACCTTCTTCGCCTTCGCGATCTCCACCACCTCGGAGGCGAGCGGAAAGCCGCCCGTGATCACCACCGCCCGCACGCCCGCGTCGATCGCCGGCAGCTGGATCGACGGCCGGTCACCGCACACGACGACGAGCCGCTCCCGCGGATACCGCTGCATGCGCTCCGTGAACCCCTCGGCGCTCATCGCACCCACCATCACGAGCAGCTCGTCGGAGCGATCCGGCTCTACGCGATTGCGAAACTCCCCACCGAGCACCTCGCAGATCTTTTGCAGGCTCGTGGTCACGGCGCGGGCCTTCGTCGAGTCGGCCGCATCGACAAAGAAGAGCTCCATCATCGTGAGAATCGAGAGCACTCCCACGACCCGCCGGCCCTCCACCACGGGGATCGCCCGCAGGTCGCCCTTGCGCATCCGTTCGTAGGCCTCGTAAAAAGCTTCGCCAAACGATGCTGTCACGAGCTCGCGCCGGCAGACGTCCTCCACCTGCGGCCGCACGTCCATCACGAGCTTCGGCGCCGCGAGGCCCGCCCGCCGCAGGACAAACTCGGTGCGCTCGTTGGGCGGGCCGCAGCAGGCTGCGACGGCGTCGGGCCGCGTGGTGCGCTGCAGCAGGTCGGCGTAGGCGAGCGCCGAACAGATCGCGTCGGTGTCGGGATTGCGATGCCCGAAGACGAGCAGGCTCATCGGTGGATCACGTTTCGCCGGGGGCTTGAAGCCAGCAGGCGAGCGAAGGATCCCACGCCTGGATTTCATCGGACTTGAAGTAGATGCCGATCTCGCGGGCTGCCGACTCGGGCGAGTCGGACGCGTGCACGAGATTCATCTGCCGGCTCGCCGAGTAGTCGCCCCGGATCGTGCCGGCGGCCGCCTTCAAGCCGCTCGTGGCCCCGAGCATCTCGCGGACCACACGAATCACTTCCGGCCCCTCGAAGATCGTCGCCACCACCGGCGACGCGGTGATGAACTCCTCGAGCCCGGGATAGAACGGCTTCGCGACGTGCTCGGCGTAATGCTGCTTCGCCAGGGCGGGCGTGACTCGCAGCATCTTCAGCGCCACGAGCCGGAGCCCCTTCTCCTCGAAGCGGGCGAGGATCCTGCCGAGCAGCGCTCGCTCGAGGCAGTCGGGCTTGAACATGACGAAAGTCTGCTCCATGGGAGGTGGCTCTCGGGAGGTGGGGGAAATGTGAGGGGGGGACCGACGGGGCGAGTGTACTTAGCCGTCGGTCGTGGCCGAAGGCCAGTGCAAATTTACAACCGCACAACGCCTCGCTGCACGGCCAGCAAAAACTCGCGATTGCCCTCGAGGAGCGCGGCCTCGGCGAGCAGGTCGGCCTCGGTGAGCCAGAAGATCTCGTCGACCTCCACCGGATGTGGCACGAGCACGGCCGCCTCCGGCAGCGTGACGGTCCACCAGGCGAGTGCCGTGCCCCAGGCCGTCACGCTCCGCCACACGCAGGCTTCGGCGGTGACGGCCGCGGAGAGCTCCTCGCGGCACTCCCGCACCACCGCCGCGTGCTCTTCCTCGCCCGGCTCGACGTGCCCGCCCGGAAAGCACACGCGGCCCCCGGCGGCCACGGTGCGGCCCCGGCGGATTGCGAGAAATCGTCCCTCCCGCCGCGCGATCGCCACCACGCCGCGCTTCACGATTCGCTGTGGCGGCAGACCATCCGGCGGACGTTTCTCGCCCAGGCTCATACACTACACTGTGACATCCCTCGGCTGATCCGCCCACTCCCTGCGAGCCCGCACATCGATGGACACCGTCCCGCCTCCCAAGGGCCCCTCCAAATTCAACCCGATGCTTGGCCGCCCGCTCGGCATGCCGGTGATCGTGATGCTGATCCTGGCCGGCCTCGCGCTCGTCACGATGTTCGCCCGCGAACAGGCCACCCTGCCGGCCGCGATCAGCTACGACGAGTTCGTGCGGCAGGTGCAGGCGGGCAACGTGTCGGCCGTGGAGATCGTGGGCAACTCGCTGCAGGGTGAGTTTCGCGCCGCCCCGGTGGCCGAGCGGATGGGGGGCACGGCCGGCGCCAAGGCCTTCCGGCTCGAGCTCTCAAGCTACCTCGGCGAGGGCCTCGACAAGCTGCTCCTCGACCACTCCGTGAAAACCACCGTCCGCCAGCCGAGCGACGGCACTGGCTTCCTGCTCGGCCTCTACATGCTCGTGCCACTGCTCCTGATGGCCGGCTTTTGGATGACGCTCCGCCGGGCGCGAGACCCGCTCGGTGGCGGCGGCTTCCTGGGCTCGTTCTCGAAGTCGCCGGCCAAGCGCTACGGGGCCAACGACAAGCAGGTGACGTTTGCCGACGTGGCCGGCCTCGAGGGTGTGAAGGAAGACCTCAAGGAGATCGTCGAGTTCCTCAAGGACCCCAAGAAGTTTCAGCGGCTCGGCGGCCGGGTGCCGAAGGGCGTGCTCCTGATGGGCCCGCCCGGCACGGGCAAGACGCTCCTGGCCCGCGCGGTGGCCGGCGAGGCGGGCGTGCCCTTCTTCTCGATCTCGGGCAGTGAGTTCATCCAGATGTTCGTGGGCGTGGGCGCCTCGCGCGTGCGCGATCTCTTCAAGACAGCCAAAGACGCGTCGCCCTCGATCCTCTTTATCGACGAGATCGACGCCGTCGGCCGGCACCGCGGCGCCGGGCTCGGCGGCGGCCACGACGAACGCGAACAGACGCTCAATCAGATCCTCTCCGAGATGGACGGCTTCAGCCCGTCGGAATCGGTGATCGTGCTCGCAGCCACGAACCGGCCCGACGTGCTCGATCCCGCGCTTCTGCGGCCGGGCCGGTTCGATCGCCACGTGACGGTGGATCGCCCCAACCAAAAAGCCCGGCTCGCCCTCTTCAAGGTGCACACCCGCAACGTACCCCTCGCGGCCGACGTCGATCTCGACCGGCAGGCCAGCGGCACCGTCGGCCTCACGGGCGCCGACATCCGGAACCTGGTGAACGAGGCCGCGCTGTGGGCCACCCGCCAAAACAAAGACGCCGTTGATTCCTCCGACTTCGACTACGCCCGCGACAAGGTGCTGATGGGCCCGAAGCGCGAGGAGGTGCTCGTGGGCCGCGAAAAGAAGATGACGGCCTACCACGAAGCGGGCCACGCGCTCGGCGCCTGGCTCCTGCCCGGCGTCGACAAGCTCCACAAGGTGACGATCATTCCACGCGGCCGGGCGCTCGGCGTGACGCAACTCGTGCCCGAAGAAGACCGGATGAACATCGGCGAGTCGGACTTGAACAACCGGCTCGTGTTCATTCTCGCCGGCCGGGCAGCCGAGAAGCTCGTGTTTGGCGAATACTCGGCCGGGGCGGAGAACGACCTCGTGCAGGCCACGCGGCTGGCCCGCCGGATGGTGGCTCACTGGGGCATGAGCGAGAAGGTGGGGCCCGTGGCCTGCCACGTGACCAACGAGCATCCCTTTCTCGGCCGCGACGTCTACGAGCAGCGCGAGTTCAGCGAACACACCGCGCAGATCATCGACGACGAAGTGACCCGGATGCTCAACGAAGCCGCCGACCGGGCCACGAAACTCCTCTCCGACAACCGCGGCAAGCTCGACACCCTCGCCGGTGCCCTCGAGCAGCAGGAGATGCTCGACGACGTCGAGGTGGTCGGCATCATCGGGCCCGCCGTGCCGCGCCGGCCCGGCGACGCGGCGACCGCCGAAGCGACGTCGCCATCGCAAGCGGCCCGAGGCCCCCAAACCGGCTGACCGCATGCTTTCCCACGCCGTCTATTTTTCCCTCAAAGATCGCTCGCCTACCGCGGTGAAGGCGCTCGTCGCCGCCTGCGAGACCTATCTCACTGGCCACCCGGGCACGGTGTCGTTGTCCGTCGGCACGGTCGCGCCGTACGACCGGCAGGTGAACGACCGCGACTTCGACGTGGCGCTCGAGATCGTGTTTGAGTCGCACGCCGCCCACGACGCCTATCAGACGGCCGAGCGGCACACGCAGTTCATCGCCGAGCAGGCACCGAACTGGGCCAAGGTGCGCGTGTTCGACGTCGACATCGCCTCACACCACCCGCCCGCGTGACACCGCGATCCGCCCGCCGAAGCACGTCTCGACGTCGCCCCCCGGCACCCGCGCCCGCTCGTGATACCGCGAGCGATACCGCCAGCCGTCGGCCGCGCTCTCATACCCCAGCGGGAGCGGCGAGGGGTCGATCGCACAGTCCACGAAGTCCGGCACCGTGTGGCCGATCTCCTCGAGGGGATGCGGAAAGTTCACGTTCCAAAACTCGCCCGGCCCCAGCGGCCGTGGCACCACGCCCTCGAGCACGGCCCGCATCCATCGGGCCGCCCGCTCCCAATCGATCGGTGCCTCGCGGCGGTGGTAGTGCGACACGGCAAGCGCCGGCGCCCCGTGCAGCGCCGCTTCGCGGGCCGCCGCCACCGTGCCCGAGTGGTGGATATCGACGCCGAGGTTGCCGCCGGCGTTGATGCCCGACAGCACCCAGTCGGGCCCCGAGCCGTCGGCGAAGAGCGCCGTGAGCGCGAGCCGCACACAGTCGGCCGGCGTGCCGTCGACGAAGTAGCGGTCGGGCCCCACCTGTTCGAGCAAGAGCGGCCGATCGGTCGTGACGCGATGCCCGCAGCCCGAGTGTGGATCTTTCGGAGCCACCACGATCGTCCGGCCGGCCCAGCTACGGCAGGCCTCGACGAGCGCGGCCAGGCCGGGAGCGTCGATGCCATCGTCGTTCGTGAGCAATACGCGGTTCATACTCGCTCCACTGGGCCCAATTCATCGAGCACCGCCTGCACGATCGCCCACACGCCCTCAGCGGCGTCGGCCGCCAGCCGGATCACCTCCTCCGCGTCGGTGAGGTCGGGCGCGTCGGGCCGGGCGACGTTCGTGACCACCGACACGGCCGCCACGTCGAGCCCCATGAGCCGGCCCGCCACGACCTCCGGCACGGTCGACATTCCGACGGCGTCGGCTCCCATCACACGCAGCATCCGGTATTCGGCCCGCGTCTCGTAGCTGGGCCCGAGGAGATAGGCGTAGACGCCCTGCCGCGCCGGTCCGCCGGCGGCCCACGCGGCCTTGAGCGCCCGCGTCACGAGCGCCGGCGCATACCAGCGGCCCGGCGTCGGCGCCACGACGCTCTCGACGGGCTCGAGCGCGTCGCCCCAGGGCTCGGCGACGAAGTCGAGGTGATCGTTCATCACGAGCAGCTCGCCACTCTGCATGTCGGGCCGCAGGCCACCGGAGGCGTTGGTGAGCAGGAGCGTGCGGGCGCCGAGCGCAACGAGCAACTCGATGCCGCGCGTGAGCGTCTCGGGCGGAAAGCCTTCGTAGGCATGCACGCGGCCCTGGAGCATGACCACGGGCCGGCCTTGCAGCCGCCCGCAGACGAGGCAGCCGCGATGCCCCGTGGCCGTGCTCGATGCCAGCCAGCCGGTGTCGCGCGAGGCGATCGCCCAGGCGTCATCGAGCCGGTCGGCAAGGCCGCCGAGCCCCGTGCCGAGCACCACGCCGAGCGGCGCGTCGAATCCGCCGGCAGCGCGAATCCGCTCCGCCGCCTCGACCGCACCAGCCCGCGGCCGCCGACCCGCCACTGCTCTGCCCGACTCCCGCACCCGTGCCTCCTCCACGCTTTCCTGCCGCGCCAACCGGCACCCTTTGCCGCTCCGGCCGCGAATCCGTATTCTCGCCGCAGCGGCACAGTTTTGAATACTGTGCCGGTGATCATTCGCGAGTCCGGAGCAACGCAGCGCATGCCCACGAGAGCCGAACAGTTTGCCGGGGTGTCGGTCGCGATCGTGACCCCGTTTCGCGACGGCAAGATCGACTACCCACGCCTGCGGGAGCAGGTGGACTTTCAGGCCAAGGCCGGCGTGAAGTGCCTCTGCCCGGTGGGCACGACGGGTGAATCGCCCACGCTCTCGCACGAGGAGCACGAGCGTGTGATCGCCGAGACGATCGACGCCGCGGCCGGCCGCGTGCTCGTGATGCCCGGCACGGGCAGCAACTCCACCGCCGAGGCGGTGCGGCTCACGAAGTATGCGGCGAAGGCCGGGGCCAACGCGGCCCTCGTCGTCGGCCCCTACTACAACCGGCCGACGCAGCAGGGCCTCTACGAGCATTTCAAGGCGATTGCCGAGAGCGTGGACATTCCGATCTGCATCTACAACATTCCGGCCCGCACCGGCCGCAACATCGAGCCCGAGACGATCGTGCGGCTCGCGGACCTGCCCGGCATCGCGATGGTGAAGGAGGCCACGGGGTCGATGGACCAGGCTTCACAGATCCTGGCCGCCACCGATCTCACCCTGCTCTCTGGCGACGACAGTCTCACCTTGCCGTTGCTCTCGATCGGCGGCCGGGGCGTGATCTCCGTCGTGTCCAACCTCGTGCCGGCCGACATGAAGGCCCTCTGCGACGCGTTCGACGCGGGCGACCTCGCGAAGGCCAGGGCGCTCCACCACAAGCTCTTCGCCCTCTGCCGCGATCTGCTCGGCCTGGCAAGCAACCCGATCCCGATCAAAGCCGCAATGGCGATGCTGGGCCGCGACACGGGCGACGTGCGGCTGCCGCTCGTGCCCCTCGAGCCACCGCTCGCCGACAAGCTTCGCTCGGCCCTCAAGGCCTACGGCTTACTCTAAAATCCGCAGCGTCGCCCCCTGCGCGTCGAAGCGGGCGATGATCGGCTCGTACTGCGGCAGGAGCTTGAGCGCGTCGAACCGCTCCACGAGCCGCCCTGCCGCCTCGAGGGATTCGCAGCAGGCCATCACGGCCGGGCCCCAGCTGCTCTGCGCCGCGCCGCGAATGCCGAGCTCGTCGAGCAGTTCGAGGAGCTGCGCCGTCGACGCCGCATGCGGCAGCCGCTCCGACACAGGTGCGAACGGCTGACCCGCCAAGTCGCCGTAGCGCCGCACCGCCTCGGAGAACGCCGCAAACCGTCCCTCGACGGCCGCCGGCAGAATCTCCATGAGCGCGATCCGGGCGAGCTCCGCCGCCACCTCGCGCGGCACCGGCGCCAGCTCGCGAAATGCCTGCTTCTCGGGATCACCGTGAAGGCCGATCGAATCCCGCTGCACGATCACCACGCAGCGCCACGTGGAAGGCAGCCGCACCCGGGCCACGAGCGGCGAAAACTCGCCGTCCTCCGCCGGCACTCTGGGCGGCACGAATCGGCCCGCCTCCACGATCAAGCCGCCGCGGCTGAAGCCGTGGATGCCCACGCACGACCGTCGGCCGCGGCCGACCGCTCGGGCGAATTCCAGCGCGTCTCCCGATTCAAACGAATGTTCCTCGTCGAGCGGCGCTCCTTGATCCGCCTCGATCGACAGGCCGAGCGACCCGCGATACAGCCCGTGCATGCCGGCGGCGACGGCGAGCGCCAGCTGCGTGCCGCTGCCGAGCCCCACGTGGGCCCGCGGCGTCGCGACCACCTCGATCTCGCACGCTGCCTTCTCGGGAAGGCCCCACGTCTTCGCGGCCTCCCGGGCGAAGCCCACCGCCCGCTCGGCGAGCGGCCCGCGGCCGAGAAACGCCTCTGCGCGGCGCAGCCGCACGTGCACGCCGGGTCGATCGACCATCACGCCCACGCCGCCGAACGACCGCACCTCGGGATCGCCAAACGACAGCATGCCGAGGTGCAGCCGCGCGGGCGCCCGCACCTCCACGGCTCGCGGCGGTCGATTCGCAGGTTGGCGTTCCTGTGCCATGCCGCAAGTAGACCCACGCCGCCGCATCTCGGGCAAGCGTCCCGCTTGCCATGAGCGCCTCTCCCTCTGGGAGAGGCCGGCCGAAGGCCGGGTGAGGGTGTCTTCGGTGGCGCGACGCAAGCACCCTCACCCCGGCCCTCTCCCGAAGGGAGAGGGCGATTCACACACGCGCCTCAAGCAAGGAAAACGCCTCGTGCTCGCGCGTGCCCCCCGTCTTCTCCACGAGCACACGCAGCTCCGCCAGCCGCCTCCGCACCTCGTCGGCCCCGAGCAGATGCACCCGCGTCACGAGGATCGCCCCTTCCACGACCGCATGCCGCGCCCGGTTGAGCCCCACGAACGGCCGCCCCTCGTGCGTCGCAACGACACGGGCCTCGAGCCGCTGCCGCTCGCCCGAGCGGTCGGCCGCCACGATCTCGAATTCATACGCGCGGCACACGTCTTCGAGCACCCAGCCCTGCACGGCCGTCGCCGCCCGGCACGCCGGCGACGAGCCTGCCACGCCCGTCACCACGTGCGCGATGAGCAATACGTCGTCCGTGGCATGAAACACACCCGCCCCCAGCCGCGCGAGATGCACGGCCGTCTGGCTCGTGGCGAACGGCTTGAGCACGAGCCGGTCGATCCTGGCCGCCGCCACCTCGGCCTCGTCGACCTCGGGCCCCATCGCGGCCAGGTGCATTCGGCCGTCGGCATCGCAGGTGGTGACGAGTCCTTCGAGAATCATTGGCGGCCAGGCATGGGAGGCAGAGCCGCGACACCCCGTCGCCGGCCTCGCCTACAATACCGTCCGGTCGGCAGTCCGCCGCCCCCCGCCCGCCCTGTCGGCCCTGCGCCTGTGACCAACGCCCGCGAACGCATCCACTTCGTCACCGGCAAGCTCGCGGAGCACTCGCTGCGGCACGTGCTCGAAGCCCTCGCGCCGCGGGTCGGCTTCGATTGCTCGGTGCAGGTGCTGAACATCACCGTGGCGGCCCTGATGACCACGCCCTGGATCGCCCGCCGGCTCGTCGTGCCCCCCGGCACCACGCGCGTGATCCTGCCCGGGGCCTGCAGCGGATCGCTCGCCGCGCTTCAGGGGGTGACCGACGTGCCGGTCGAACGCGGCCCCGAAGATCTGCGCCGGCTCGACGAATTCTTCGGCCAGCAGTCGCGCGACCTCGCCGACTACGGCGCATTCGACATCGAAATCATCGCCGAGATCAACCATGCGCCGCGGCTCTCGCGGCCGGCGCTTCTCGCAGAGGCCCGCCGGCTCGTCGCCGCGGGGGCCGACCGCATCGACGTGGGCTGCGATCCAGGCGACACGTGGGCGGGCGTCGGCGACGCGGTGGGCATGCTCGCGAGCGAAGGCATGAAGGTGTCGATCGACAGCTTCAACCCGGCGGAGATCGCGGCCGCCGTGCGGGCCGGCGCAAGCCTCGTGCTCTCGGTCAACTCGTCGAACGCGGCGGCGGCGGCCGACTGGGGCTGTGAGGTCGTCGTCGTGCCCGACGTGCCGGCCACGCTCGCGGGCTTCGACGACACGATCGAGCGGCTCACCGCCGCGCACGTTCGCTGCCGCCTCGATCCGGTGCTCGAACCGATCGGCTTCGGATTCGCCGCGAGCCTCGGCCGCTACCTCGACGTCCGCCGCCGTCATCCGGGCGCCGAGATGATGATGGGGATCGGGAATCTCACCGAGCTCACCGACGTCGATTCGGCTGGCATCAACACGCTGCTCCTCGGCTTCTGCCAGGAAACGGGCATCCGCTCGGTGCTCACGACAGAGGTGATCCACTGGGCGAAGAGCAGCGTGCGCGAATGCGCCCTCGGCCGCGCGCTCGTGCACCACGCCGTCACGAACCGCACGCTTCCCAAGCACGTCGAGCCACGGCTCGTCACGCTCCGTGCGGGCAAGCCGCAGGCACACGGCCCCGAGGCTCTCGCCGCCCTGGCCTGCGCGATCCGCGATCCGAATATCCGCGTGTTCGCCGAAGGGGGCGAGGTGCACGTGGTGGGCGCGGGGCTGCACCTGGCAGCCCGCGATCCCTTTGCGCTGTTCGCGGAGCTCGAGGCGGCCCGGCCCGACATCGACCCGAGCCACGCCTTCTATCTCGGCTACGAGATCGCGAAGGCCGTGACGGCCCTCACGCTCTCGAAGGACTACCGCCAGGATCAGGCCCTCGACTGGGGGCACCTCACGCAGCCCGAAATCGCTCACGGCCCGTCGCGGGCCGCCGCCGACGTGGCCCGCAAGGCCGGCGCTGCCGAGACGGCAGCCGACACCGCGCCCGACGAGGTCGCCCGCTCGTCATGACCGCGCCCGCCGAGTCTCTCACCGCCGCGCCGCTCGTCACCCGTCGGTTCACCACCGCCTCGGGCGCGGTCGTCGCCGAACTGGCCCCGCACGTGACCGCGCCGGCCGTCTTCCGCCAGCTTGCGGCCGCACCGCAGCTCGTGTTTCTCGACAGCGCCGCGCTCGACGAGCTTTCGCCTGCCGACGAGGCCGGTGGCTCGCTCCCTCGGCTCGGGCGGTATTCGTTCGTGGCTGCCGATCCGATTCACTCCGTGGTCGTGCCTGCGGATACCGGCGCCGCCGACATCGCGGCCGCGTCCGCTGCGCTCCGAGCCCTGCTTGCCGACCTGGCCTGCGCCACGATCCCCGCCCTGCCGCCGTTCCAGGGCGGCGTGGCCGGGCTCGTGGCCTACGAATGCGGGCTCGCGCGGCTCGGCCTCGCTGCGCCGCAGCCTCCAGCCGCCGGCGTGCCGCTTGTGGCACTTCATGTCTACGACGTCGTCGCCGCCTTCGACCACGATGCCGGCCGCGGCTGGCTCATCTCGCAGGGCGTGCCGGCAA
>Ga0214921_10002628_pt1 | contig 28916 bp, 28 predicted proteins | sample LL1505_MetaG_FD_177992 | JGI IMG/M metagenome (GOLD analysis project Ga0214921, IMG submission 177992) | Freshwater microbial communities from Lake Lanier, Atlanta, Georgia, United States - LL-1505 | ecosystem: Environmental > Aquatic > Freshwater > Lake | place: USA: Georgia | collected...
GAAGTTGATCCTACGACTACATAGTCTTTATCTTTAACCGATAAACCCATGATTTGATCTCGCACAGCGCCGCCCACAAGATATATTTTCATTTATCGACCAGATTTACTTCTATATAAATTATATTTAGTTCGCATAGGTAGTCTATTTTTTTTATTTTCTAGGTAATACTCCAATCGTTCTTGAGAATATCGATGTGGCATTACATATTGAGGATCCACTACATTATTAACCTGCATAGATCGCCAATTATCACGAGTCAATATTTTAATTGGCAATATTTCCATACTTAGAGCAAATATATATGAGAGTGGTTTGTTAAGAGGAATGATAAGGCGATGCAGTTTTTCTGACTTAATAATCAATTTAATAATTTCTTTAAGTGAATAAACATCGGGTCCACCTAGTTCGTAAACTTTTCCATATGTTTTTTTATCCCAAAAACTTTTAATAAGCGCCTTTGAAACATCCTCAATATATATCGGTTGAAATTTAGATTGCGGTGATAAAAGAACTATCACTGGTAGCCATTTTACAAGCGCCTTAAACATATTAATAAAATTATCTCTTGCCCCAAAAATAATCGAAGGTCTTAATATGGTTAAATTTAAATCTTTCTGATTAAGTAATGCAGTTTCACCATGCGCTTTTGATTTGAGATATAAACTTGGAGCCTTAAAACTTGCGCCTAAGGCACTAAGGTGGATAAGCCGCTTAATCCCCAAATCTTTCATCATATTAGCTAAATGGCTTGGCCATAGATGATGAATCTTATCAAAAGAATCTTTTTTAGATTGATGAAGAATACCTAATAGGTTAATGACAACATCTGTATTTTTTAAATCTTTTTTTACTTGCGTCAAATTATCAAGATCGAAGTCAAATATTTGGATATCCGGATTCACCGTCCAATATTTAATTTTTTCTTTATTCCGTGAAAATAATTTTAGACGACAATTAGATTGATTTAGTGCTAAGACAATACTAGAGCCTAAAAAGCCTGAAGCTCCAAAAATTGCAATTGTTTTCTTTGATTGAGCCACTTGATGTTAAAGCAATCTTATTATAAATATAAGTATAAGAATTAATGTGATGTTCGTTGTAAGCTTTAAATATTTTAAATATTTTTTATTTTTTGTATTTAAATATAAAAAAGTAAATGCTATCAATATTGCGAGCAATAAAAATATACAAAATCTTAAAATGTTCATTAGTAAACTCCCGCTATTTCTTGATTTAAAATGCCACTCTTAGAGTTAATATAGCGTGTTGCTAAATTTGATGTCTTAGGATCTTTACTGTCTAAAGTAATAAGGCTCCAACTTTCTTTATCAGAAAGCAATTTGAGTAATAATTTATTATTTAATTCATGACCTGATTTGTAGGCTTTAAAATTGCCTATGATCGAATAACCTAACATATAGAGATCGCCAACAGCATCTAATATTTTATGTCGCACGAATTCGTCGTTGTATCGTAGTCCATCCGTATTAATAATCTTATACTCATCTAAAACAATTGCATTATCAAGCGATCCACCTCTTGCTAATCCATTAGATCTTAAGTATTCGACCTCCTGCATAAATCCGAACGTGCGAGCACGACTAATTTCTGTGACATAGGATTCATCATAAAAATCTAGGGCAACTTTATTCGTTGATTCATCAAATACTGGATGAGGGAAGTCGATTGTAAAATCAACTTTAAATCCTTCATAAGGTTCGAATCTTGCCCATTTGTCCTTATCTTTAACTTCTATGACATCATTTATCAGTAGAAATTTTTTAGGGGCATCCTGTTCTTTAATTTGTGCAGTTTGAAGAAGGTAAATAAATGGTATAGAACTTCCATCCATAATCGGTACTTCAGAGCCATTCAATTCAATAATAATATTATCGATGCCTAAAGCAGATAATGCTGACATTAAATGTTCAACTGTAGCTACACGCGAAGCATCTTGCCCAATAGCTGAACACATCTTCGTATCTTTAACTGCATCAGGGCTCACTTTAACTTCGTGATTTTCCTTTTGATCAACTCTGCGAAAGACAATACCTTGGTCAACTTCAGCAGGTTTGAGTATCAAAGTCACTTTTTCGCCATTATGCAGGCCTACACCAGAAGTCTGGACAGATTTTTGAATGGTTCTCTGTTTAATCATTAAATACTTATTCGCCTTTTTTTCTTAAGAATGCTGGGATATCGTACTCTTCCATACCTGACATTTTCATGATTTCAACTTGCGCTCTATTCTCATTTGAGCTGAATACATCTGGCTCATCATCCATAACAGCCTCATCTTCAATGACAGGTGACTTATTTTGCATAATTGGTCTAGGCTCTATCCGTGGCATTCTTTGTTTTACATTTTGCGCCAAACCTGTTGCTACCACTGTGACTCGTATCGAATCTCCCATTGCCTCATCAATAACATTACCAACAATGACAGTAGCATCAATCGCTGCAAATTGTTTAATTGTTTCCATCACCTCATGGTATTCCTTAAGTGTAAATTTACTACTTGCTGATATATTGACTAATACACCTCGCGCATTTACTAAATTCACATCTTCTAAAAGTGGACTAGCAACTGCAGCTTGAGATGCTTTGTATGCTCGATGCTCTCCTTGCGCCACACCAGAACCAATCATAGCCATACCCATTTCACCCATAACCGTCTTCACGTCAGCAAAGTCCACATTAACTAATCCTGGGCTATTAATAATTTCTGAAATACCTGAGACTGCGTTATGTAATACATCATTAGCGGCATTAAAGGCTTCTAAGAATGGGATATGCTCACCTAGCACTTCCATTAATTTTTCATTTGGAATAACAATTAAAGAATCTACATGTTGAACTAACTCATTAATACCATCGGTCGCTATTGCTGTTCTTTTGCCTTCAAATAAAAAAGGTTTTGTAACAACCGCGATCGTTAAAATACCTAATTCTTTAGCAATTTGCGCAATTACAGGTGCTGCGCCTGTTCCTGTACCACCGCCCATACCTGCGGTTATAAATAACATATCAGCGCCTTTAATAGAGCTAATAATTTTCTCTTTATCATCGATAGCTGCTTGTTTACCAATTTCGGGTTTAGCACCAGCACCCAAGCCTTTAGTCATTGCTTGACCAATTTGCAATATATGACTTGCACGACTTTTTTTCAGTGCTTGCATATCAGTATTGGCGCAGATGAATTCAACACCCGTTAAATTCTTATCGATCATATGATCAATAGCATTGCCGCCACAGCCGCCAACACCAATGACTTTTATAATGGCATTTTGTGACTTGCTATCAACAACTTCAAACATATTCTATCTCCAAGAATTAAAAGTTACCTTGAAACCAATTCTTCATTTTCATAAAGATTTGATTTATTGAATTGCCATCAATTTGATTCATCATTTCTTTTTCTAACTGACCTTTGCCCATAAGTAATAATCCAATACCTGTAGAGTATCTTGGATTATCAACAACCTCAGACAAGCCGCCTACATTTCTTGGTGTACCAATCCTAACTGGCATTCTAAATACACTTTCCCCAAGATTAACCATGCCTTTCATTAAGGATGATCCACCTGTAATCACAATGCCAGAAGCTATCATATCTTCCATACCACTTCGTTTCAACTCACTTGCAATAAGCTCATAAAGCTCAACTAATCGAGCTTCAATGACCTCAGCTAATGACAGTGTTGAGATAGTTTTAGACTCTTTTCCATCGACCACAGGAATTTCAATTTGTTCTGAGGCTGAAGCTAAACTTCTTGCAGCATAACCATGTTTAATTTTTATCTCTTCAGCAGATGGCAAAGGAGTTCTGAATGCCACTGCAATATCATTATTAATTTGATCGCCCGCAATTGGAATGACAGCTGTATGACGAATAGATCCATGTCTTAATACTGCGATATCAGTTGTTCCACCGCCAATATCAACCAAACATACACCCAATTCTTTTTCATCATCCGTAAGGACTGCCATACTTGAAGCTAAAGGTTGCAACACCAATTCAGATACTTCAAGACCACAACGCTTAATACATTTGACAATATTTTGGGCGGCTGCAATCGCGCCTGTCACAATGTGAACTTTCACTTCTAATTTCATACCACTCATACCAAGAGGCTGTCTTACGTCCTCCTGCCCGTCAATTACATATTCTTGCGTCAAAATATGAAGCACTTGTTGATCATTAGGAAGTGTAATAGCACAAGCAGTTTCAATCACTTTATCCACATCTAATTGAGAAACTTCGGTGTCCTTAATTTTCACCATGCCGTGTGAATTGATACTTTTAATATGGCTACCAGCGATACCGGTATACACATCAGTGATTTTGCAATTTGCCATGAGCTCAGCTTCTTCAATTGCTCTTTGAATCGCCTCCATAGTGGAATCGATATTGATGACGACGCCTTTTTTTAATCCTTTTGAGCTATGCTGCCCTAATCCAATCACATTCAATAAGCCGTCTGGTTGTAACTCGGCAACAATAGCCACAATCTTAGATGTTCCAATATCTAAACCAACGATGAGATTTTTTTCTTCTTTTTGTTTAATCATATAAGCGGCCTCTCACCACTATCTATTTTTTGCATGGGTTCAGTAGATTTTTTAATCGCAAAACCATTGGGATATCTTAAGTCAGCCGAACCAATTCTTTTAACTGAAACTAAAATATTGTCATACTGCGACATAAAGCGAGTTAGATTCGCTTCGATGTTATCTTTGCTTAAAATAATTTTCATGTTGTTAGTTGTTCTAATGTCCCAAGTGTACCTAGAAGATAAGGAAACTTGCGCAATTTTTAATTGTTTTTTATCTAAAATACTTTGCATTTTTTTATACTCCAATGCTATATAACTTGCCGTTCCTTCTGGTCCAAAAAAAAGCGGCAAATCTTCATCGGATGCCCCGTGAAAAATTTCACCATTCTCATTAACTAAGGCTATCGCACCCCATCTTCCTATTGCCTGATGTTCTTCAACAAAAACTTCTAATCGATCTGGCCACACTCTTCTTAAACTGACATTTCTAATCCAAGGTAGTTTTGTAAACGCTTCCTTAGTGCTATACAAATCTAAAGAAAAAAAGTTACCTTTAACAAATCGATCTGAGATCATGCTAACTTGATCTTCATCTAAATGTTGATATTGACCTACAACTTTAATTTCTCGTATCGGAAATTTAGCAAAATGCATAAATCGATAGCTAAATAAAAAAAGTATCAAAATAATATTAAGTAAAAATACCAAATTACCTAACCAATAAATTTTTAAATAGTTATTTAACATCTGCAGTTTTTAATATTTCTAAAACTAATTGATCAAAATTAATACCAATTTCTTTAGCTGCCATAGGTACCAAGCTATGGCTTGTCATTCCAGGCGAAGTATTCACCTCTATAAAATAATGATGGCCTTGTTGATCCATCATAAAATCGACTCGACCCCAACTGGAACAGCCAATCGCTTTAAAAGCCTCGAGCGCTTCTTGTGCGATGAGAGCTTCTTTGTCTTTTTCAATACCTGAAGGACAAATATATTGCGTATCATCTTTAAGATATTTAGCTTCATAGTCATAAAACTCATTGCTCGGTTTAATTTTAATGACTGGTAGCGTTTTATTATTCACAATTGCCACGGTATATTCTTCACCATCTACAAATTTTTCAACAATTACATTTGCATCAATTTTCGATGTCTTTAAAAAAGCTTCTTTATATTGTTGTTCGTTTTTAATCTTATCAATTCCAATACTTGAACCTTCATTCGATGGCTTTATAAAAAAAGGCAAACCAATTGAATTGACGATATCCGCATAAGAAGTGCTCTCAGTCACCTGTAAAAAATCTGGTGTTGAAATATTAAGTGACCGCCATAGTAATTTTGTTTTGAGCTTGTCCATGCCAATTGCAGAGCTTGCAGAGTTACTGCCTGTGTATGCAACATTTTTTGATTTTAGAAAAGCTTGCATAGAACCATCTTCGCCACCGCGTCCATGAAGAGCTATAAAGACCCTGTCATAAGTTTTAATTTCTTCAATGTCTCTATCAGACGGGTCAAAAGTTTCAGTTTCAATACCTAAGCGTTTTAGTGCATGGAATACAGCATCACCACTTAAGAGTGAAACAGCCCTTTCGTTTGAGTCTCCTCCCATTAGCACTGCCACTTTCCCGAAGTTGGTCATCAATTTAGAAAGTCGCCTAAAATTTTGACTTCTCTTTCAAGCTTGATCCCTTTTCTTTTAAATACTTCAGATTCAACATGATCAATAATATCCTCGATATCTTTTGCAGATGCTTTGCCCAAATTGATAATAAAATTCGCATGTTTGTCTGATACTTCTGCATTGCCAACCCTGTAACCTTTTAATCCGCACTCTTCAATGAGTTTTGCGGCAAAAGTATCTTTAGGATTTCTAAAAGTTGAACCAGCTGTGGGCCAATTGAGAGGTTGTGTATTTTTTCTATGATTAAGATATTCCTTAATTTTACTTTCCGGGTCAGCTGTCATATCTTTTTTGAAATTAAACCAAGCACCCACAAACCATTCATTTAATTTGGGCTTAACTACTTCACGATAGGAAATCAAAAATTCATTTTTTAGTCTTGTGACTATATTTCCTTCTTCATCGATCATATTCACTTGGGTCACATAATTCCATGTTTCAGAACCGTAACATCCAGCATTCATTGCCAATGCTCCTCCTACAGTGCCTGGAATACCAGCAAAAAATTCTCCGCCAACATAATGTTCTTTAGCAAGATTTTTTGCGATCTTTGCACATGTGTTACCTGCTTCTGCATAAACACTATCATCAGTCATTTGAATTTCATTCAAAGCGGCATGTATGACAATAACTGTTCCACGAATTCCTCCATCTCTTACCAAGACATTTGATCCCAATCCAATGAAAGTCAGAGGCTTTAAATATTTTCCTTCCTTTAAGAAATTTTTTAGTTCTTCTAAATTTTTTGGGGTAAATAAATTGTCGGCGGCTCCACCTACACGCCAACTGTTGTATTTGTTTAATGACTCATTCTTGAAAATTAATGCATTTGTCATGTGTTCACAATACTCAATATATCCTTCGTTACTCTTCCTACTGAACCTGCACCCATTACTATTAAAATAGAATCTTGGTCAATTTGTTGAAGTGCTGTTTTAGCCAATACCCCAATGTCTTTCTCAAAATAAACTTTGTTTGTAATTTTATTCATACGATCCATGATTGCTATGGTATTTACCCCTGGAATTACTGTTTCACCAGCCGAATAAATATCAGTGAGAAGAACTTTATCTGCTTTTTGGAGCACTCTTACAAACTCATCAAAACAATCTCTTGTTCTGGTATAGCGATGAGGCTGAAAAACAAGGTGAATAGATTTATTGGGATAAGCATCCCGCGCTGCATCAAGGACAGCTTCAATTTCAACAGGATGATGTCCATAGTCGTCTACGAGAGTAAAAGATTTTTTATCAAAGATTAAATCTTTATAAGTTTCGAATCTACGTCCCACGCCTTTGAAATGCTTTAAGGCATCAATTGTTTTGGAAATCGGTATCTCAAGCTCATCAGCTAATGCTATTGCAGCTAATGCATTTCTCACATAATGCTTTCCTGGTAGATTCAAAGTCATTTCTTTTTTAACGACATCAGAGTGTTTTATCGTCACTTTAAAATGCATTTTGCCTGCATCTGCTTCAACTTCTTCAGCATGAACATCTGCATCATCAGACAAGCCATATGTAATGATAGGTCGAGAAATTTCAGGAAGAATAGATTTAATAACAGGATCGTCAATACACACAATCACCACACCATAAAAAGGTAATCGATGTATAAATTCGATATAAGTTTTCTTGAGTTTATCAAAATCATTGTCATATGTTTCCATGTGATCTTGATCAATATTTGTCACAATAGAATACACTGGCGTCAAATGTAAAAATGATGCATCCGATTCATCAGCTTCCACAACAATATATTCACCATTACCTAGCTTGGCATTTGCATTCAAAGAAGAAAGTCTTCCACCAATTACATAGGTCGGATCCATAGAGGCTTCTGCCAATATAGAGGCTATTAAACTTGTTGTTGTTGTTTTACCATGAGTACCAGCTACAGCAATACCTTTTTTAAATCGCATCAATTCTGAGAGCATTTCCGCTCTCGGCATAATCGGGATTTTATTTTTTATAGCAGCTTTTAATTCGGGGTTGTCTTTACTTATTGCTGAAGAGATAACAATGACATCAATATCTTTAATATTCTCTGCTGCATGATTAATAAAAATCTTAATGCCAAGCTCTTTTAATCTTGCAGTAATTGGCGAATCCTGAATGTCGGAGCCGGAGACAAAATAACCTAGGTTATGCATCACTTCTGCAATACCGCTCATGCCTGAGCCACCTACACCTACAAAATGAATTCGGTTGATATTGTGTTTCATTTTTTAATTAATCGCTCACATGCTTGATAAATCATTTCTTCAGGTTTTGTTCCCTTATTTTCTAATGCAGCTTTAGACATTTTTAAGCATTCATTTCTTGTCATGCCTTTAAGTAAACCACTTAATAATTCGGTTGTGAGTTCCTCCTGAATTATAAGTCGCGCTGCCTTCTTATCACTTAAGTATTTTGCGTTATAAAACTGATGATTATCTACAGCAAAAGGGAATGGCACCAAAATACTAGGAATTCCCGCTGCCGAAAATTCAGATACCGTGAGGGCGCCAGATCTTGCTATGACAAGGTCTGCCCATTCATACACTTTTTCAATATGATCCAAATAAGGCCTGCAGTCGGCTTTAATGCCACATTTTTTGTAATTTACTTTTAATTCTTGAAAATGCTTCTCACCGGATTGATGAATGATGGTGGGCCTGTCTTTAGGATTGATTTGTTTAATACTTAAAGGAATCGTATCGTTAAAAAATTTAGCTCCCAAACTACCGCCTACTATAAGTAATCTTAAAGGACCTTTTCTATTTTTAAATCTTTGGACTGGAGGTTTGATTTGTCTAATTTCATCTCTTACTGGATTGCCAATTTTAAGCGAGGCTTGTATTAATTTAATTGGAAACGCGGAATATATTTGTGTTGCGATCATTGCTAATAATTTATTGGTAAGGCCTGGAATCGAATTTTGTTCATGCACAATGAGTGGCTTACCCATAAGCCTCGCCATAAGGCCGCCCGGAAATGAAACATAACCACCCATAGCAATTACTACATCTGGCTTTTCTTTTTTAATTGCTTTTGCACATTGTATTAATGCGATTAAGAGCTTAAATGGAAGCTTTAACCAATTTAAAAGGTTTTTGCCTCTAACGCCAGTAATATCAATCATCGCTTTTTGATAGGGCTTTTTATCGATCAATTTATTTTCCATACCATGCGAAGTTCCAAGCCATGTAATCGACCAACCTTTAACTTTTAAATAATCGGCGATCGCAATGCCCGGATAAATATGTCCTCCGGTACCTCCTGCGATAATCAATATTTTTTTATTGGATTTCACGAATTTAAATTCCTCTTAAGCCTCTTCGGTTTTCCCAGTCAATCCTAAGCAATATAGCAAGCGCAACCATATTGGCTAATATGCCGCTGCCGCCGTAAGATAGAAGTGGTAAGGTTAAGCCTTTAGTAGGGAGAAGTCCCATATTCACACCCATATTAATAATGCCTTGTGTGCCAAACCAAATACCGATACCTTGAGACAATAATGCCGAATAATAACTTTCATTAATAATAGCCTCTTTGGCAATACCAAAAGCTCTGATCACAAGCCATGAAAATAATCCAATAACGATCAGTACTCCAAAGAAACCAAATTCTTCACCTAATACAGCTAAAATAAAATCAGTATGGGCCTCGGGTAAATAAAGTAATTTTTCGACACTACCCCCAAGTCCTACTCCGAAAAATTCACCACGACCAAATGCAATAAGGGCATGCGATAACTGATAACCTTTTCCATAAGGATCGGCCCATGGGTTGAAAAAACCTATTAATCTTTGATATCTATAGTCGGAGCTAAAAATTAATGCTGCCATTCCAATGGGAGCAACAATACTTAAGCCCATCAGTATTTTTTTATCGATACCGCCTAAAATTAAAGTGCACATTGCAATAACTGAGATTACAGCAAATGCACCGAAATCAGGTTCAAGCAATAATAATGCGCCTATTAACATGATCACTGCTGCCATTGGAAGAAATCCTTTTAAAAAACTACCAATCTCTTTAGACTTTCTCAGGACATAATCTGATGCATACATGGCTGTAAATAATTTCATAAATTCTGAAGGTTGCATATTAAATATAAGCAATGAAATCCAACGTCTACTTCCATTCACCACATGACCAATACCAGGAATAAGAACAAGAATTAAAGACACCATACCTGCCATGAACAAATAAGGGGACATCTTCTGCCACCAACGAATCGGTATCTGAAAGGTAATAAATCCAACGACAAAGCCTAATAAAATATAAATTGATTGTCTTAATAAAAAAAAGTAATTTTGGTGTTTGGTTAATTTACTAGATTCAGCAAAAGAAATTGAAGACGAGTAAACCATAATAAGACCAATTGCAATCAGTATGCATGAAACCCAAAATAGTCCTTGATCAAAAGAAGCCTTATCTATTGTCGATTTATTTGAAAATTTATCGATCATGATTTATTTTTTAGCTTGCTTACGCAATCCTTAAAAACTTCTCCGCGTTGAACATAATTCTTAAACATATCTGTACTTGCACATGCTGGAGAGAGAAGAATTACATCGCCAGAGTTAGCCAATTCAAATGATTTAATTACTGCTAGCTCAAGATTTTTTTGAATACTTACAGGAATTCCTTTATCACTAAATACCTCTTGCATAATTTGTGCATCTTTACCAATCAAAGAAATATTTTTAACTTTCGATTTGAGTATATTTATCAATGGCTTAAAGTTTTGATTTTTACCATCTCCCCCTGCAATGAGTAAGACTGGTTTACTCATACTTTGAATAGCAGCAATCGTAGCTCCTACATTAGTTCCTTTTGAGTCATTATAAAAATCAATGCCTGATATGGAGTCAACATATTCAACTCGATGGGGTGGGGCTCTAAATTGACTGACTACTTTTTTAATCACGTCATTAGAAATTTTAAATGGTTCACACAATGCCAAAGCGGCCATGATATTTTGTATGTTATGGAGGCCCTTAAGTTTAATTTCATCTAAAGAGATAATTTCAGCATTGCCTTTGGCAATGAAATATTGATTTCCATTCTTTTTAATACCGTAATTTTTCTCGTCTGAATGATTTCCGAATGTCACTGAATCTTCGTTAATCTGAGATTTGAGATATTCATCATCTCGATTCAAAATAATCTTTTTAGCATGATTGAATATTCTGTATTTAGCTTTCGCATACTCTTCGATTGATGTATACCGATCCATATGATCTTCTGAAATATTTAATACTGTTGCAGATTCAAGTGCTAATGAATATGTTGTTTCTAGTTGATAACTGGATAATTCAAGAACATAAACTTCAGGCACTTTTTGATTTAAGGTATTTAATATAGGTATGCCGATATTTCCTCCAACAATAGTCGATATCCCCGCTGCTTTTAATAGATCCCCCACAAGCGCAGTGACTGTTGTTTTACCATTCGATCCTGTAATACCAATCACCTTTGAACTGATTGATTTAACTTGTGAGAAGATTTCAATGTCACCAACTACAGGTATGCCTCGATTTAAAGCAGCTTGAACATAACTTTCTTTTAATGAAACACCGGGACTAATAATAATTAATTCAATATTATTAATGATATCTTCGTTAAATGTCTCTCCAACAGAAAATTTAACCTTTTTAAATTTTTCTTTTATTTCATCTAAATTCTCTAGAGTTGGTCTCGTATCAATTGCATGAATGACGCACTCTTTGTTCATTAAAAAATGTAATACAGATTGTCCGGTATCTCCGAGACCAATTACTAAAACTCTTTTCTTATTAAAGTTAATGGTCATCTAATTTTCAGTGATGAAATCCCAATTAATACAAGCATCATTGTGATGATCCAAAATCTAACAACGACTTGCGTTTCTTTCCAGCCTTTTTTTTCATAATGATGATGAAGTGGGGCCATAAGAAAAATTCGCTTACCAACGCCATATTTAAATTTAGTATATTTAAAATACATGACTTGAATAGCAACAGAAAAAGTCTCTACTACAAAAATTCCTCCCATAATAAATAAAACGATTTCTTGTCTTACAATAACTGCGATCGTTCCTATAGCTGCTCCTAGAGCAAGTGCACCTAAATCTCCCATAAATACTTCTGCGGGATACGTGTTAAACCATAAAAATCCTAGGCCAGCACCCGCCATCGCAGTACAAAATATAGCCAATTCACCAGCGCCACTTATATAAGGAATACCTAAATATTTTGCTATCACAAAATTACCTGCAACATAAGCAAATACACCTAAAGCGCTTGCAACTAGAACTGCTGGCATAATCGCCAACCCATCAAGTCCATCTGTAAGATTTACTGCATTACTGCTTCCCACAATGACGATATAACTCAAGAGAATAAAAGTAAGTCCATTCATCGAAAAGCTTACATCTTTAACGAAAGGTAAAATAAGCGATGTTTGTTCAGGAGTAACTGCGTTAGACCAAAGATAAATCGATGCACCAAGGCCTATGATCGACTGCCATAAGTATTTTTGACCTGCACTAATACCATTCGGATCTTTATAAATCACTTTTTTTAAGTCATCTATAAATCCTATAAGACCAAAGCCAAGAGTCACAATCAATAATACCCAAATATAGTTATTTCTTATATCTGCCCACAATAAAGTCGATGCCATAATCGATACTAATATTAAACCACCGCCCATAGTGGGTGTGCCTGTTTTAATAAGATGGTCTTTAGGGCCGTCTGATCGAACAGCTTGACCTATGTTGTATTTATTCAGCTTCTTAATTAACCATGGGCCAAAAGCAAAAGAAATGACTAGCGATGTGATAGTGGCCATCACCGCTCTTAATGTAATGTAATTAAATACATTAAATCCGTGAATTTCTTTTGCCAAAAATTTAAATAATTCAAGCAACATAATTTTTATCTTTCTTAAAAATTTTAAGTAAGCGCATCTACCACTTCTTCCATCTTCATAAAACGTGAGCCTTTAACAAGTACACATGAATTTTTTCTTATTATTGATTTGACGTATTGAATAAGTTGTTTTTTATCATTAAACCATCTCGCATTGCCATTACATTTATCAATCGTATGTTTAGTTAATTTGCCTATACCTACCACATTTGATATTTTCTTTTTATTGATATGAGTCGCGATAGAAGCATGATATTGCGCTGCTTTTTTGCCGAGCTCACCCATATCTCCAATTATTAAAATTTTTTCATAATTTTGATTGGCTAATACATCAATTGCCGCCCGCATAGACTCAGGGTTGGCATTATAAGTATCATCAATCACCATTGATCCATTGAAGCCTTTTTTAATCTCTAATCTTCCATGAACTGGCTTTATAGCCTCAATACCTTTTTTAATTGTTTTTAATGGGATCTTAAGTGCAATCGTTGAGGCTATTGCAGCAAGCGCATTTTTTAAATTATGCTCACCTTGTAATTTCACTTTAATATCAATCGAGCCTTTAGGTGTGTGAATTTGAGAAATCCCTTGCGTTGTTTTCTTAAGGTAAATGTCAGATTTTTTGCTCAATCCAAATGAAATGATATTTTTAGTTTGAGCTGCATTTTTCATTAGAGTATAAAACTCGTCATCTCGATTTATGATGGCAGTGCCGTCTTTTTTCAAACCTTCAAATATTTCTGATTTTGCTTTTGCAATTCCTTTTTTAGATCTAAAAAATTCGATATGTGCTTCAGCTATATTTGTAATTACTGCGATGTCCGGTTTTGCAATCTTACTTAAATAACTAATTTCACCTTTATGGTTCATACCCATTTCAACTACAGCGCATTTTTGTATTTTTTCTATATTTAATAGAGATAAAGGCAAGCCAATATCATTATTAAAATTTCCCTGGCTCATAAGAAGCTTCTTCTTGCTTTTGAGATGTGATGTAACAATGCTACTAATCATTTCTTTTGTCGTTGTCTTACCATTACTGCCAGTAATAGCGACTAAAGGTATTTTTGATTGTGACTTCCAATATTGAGCTATCTTTCCTAAAGCTTCACGGCCATTTCTTACAACAATTTTATTTTTTATGTCTTTTTGATTGGTCGAGACAATTGCAGCAATAGCACCTTTTTGAATAGCGCTTGAAGCAAAAAGATCCCCATTAAATTTTTCACCCTTAATGCCTATAAAAAGATCATTCTTACAAATGTCATTACTATTAATAGAAATACGCTTAATCCTTTTTTTAAGCAGAACTGCATCTCCATGATAAGTTCCACCAACAATTTTTTTAACCTGATTTAAAGTAAGGTTCATTCAGTGCGACTTATATGTTTTAAGTGCTTTTTTTGCATATTTTTGATCGCTAAATGGATATCTAACCCCTTTAATTTCTTGATAAATTTCATGACCCTTCCCAGCTATAAGAATCACATCATTTTTTTTAGCATGTTTAATTGCCTTTTTTATGGCGTTATGTCTATCAAATTCAATATGATAAGAACCTTTCATATGTTTACTAATTTCATTAATAATATTTTTAGGGTTTTCATTTCTTGGATTATCTGACGTAATAAAATTGATATCGGCTATTTTGGAAGCTACTTCTGCCATATCTTTTCTTTTTCCTTTATCTCTTTCTCCGCCGCATCCAAATATACAAATAAGATTGCCATCAGTTTGTTTTTTGAGAGTTTCAAGTGCTTTTTTTAAGGCATCTGGTGTGTGTGCATAATCAACAAAGATTTTGGGTGTATTTTTAGAACCTAATCTTTGCATTCTTCCTGGCACTTGAGAGATAAAACTTATTTGTTTAACAATTTTTTGTATTGAATAACCAGATGCTATTAATGAAGCAATTACTGCCAATAGGTTATACACATTGAACTCTCCAACTACAGGAGCTTTAACTTGGTATATTTGTTTTTTGTATTTAATTTGAAAAGACGTACTTAAATTTGAATATTCAATCTCTGTCGCTCTAATATCACCAGTTTTTATTCCGTAACTTAAAACTTTAGTTTTATTTTTGACGAGCAAGGTTTTAAGTTTTTTTCCATATAAATCATCGATATTAATAACAGCAACTTTTATCGACGGGAAAAAAAATAACTTTTTCTTTTCATTAAAATAATTTTTAAAATTGAGATGATAATCTAAATGGTCTCTTGTTAAATTTGTGAATAAGGCAATATCAAAGAGAATACCGTTCACTCTTCCCTGAGATAAGGCATGTGATGAAACTTCCATCACTGCTGATTTCATTTTCTTTTCTTTAAATTTTTTTAAGATGCGATGACTAGATATTGCATCAGGAGTTGTATATTCATGCAATTTTAATTTTTTGTATCCATATCCAAGCGTTCCTATTAAGCCTGATTTTTTGCCCATAAGATTTTGTATTTCTGCTATCCAGAAAGCACATGATGTCTTACCATTTGTGCCGGTAATGCCAATTGTATGTAAATGCTTAGAGGGTTCTTTAAAAAATGTGTGGGCAATTTCACCTTCTTTAGCTTTTAAATCTTCTATAGGGTAATGGTTTACACTCCATGATTTTTTCCATATAAAATTTTTCTTTTCATAGAGTATTACTTTGGCACCTTTTTTAATGGCTGCTTCTATATAATTTCTACCATCATGATGCGCCCCAGGATAAGCTAGAAATAAAGAATTCTTTTTTGTATGTCTACTATCGTTTGATATATCAGAGAGATGATGTCCAATTTTTTTTAATACATTGTTCATATTGTTTCTTTTGAACTACCTTTATCTTGGGGTATAACTTTATTTTGAGTTTTTATATCCTGTGGAATTTTTAATATTTTCATGACATCGGCCATCACGCTACTAAACACTGGCGCTGCTACAGCTCCTCCGAAATGGCTTCCGAGACTTGGCTCATCTATCATCACTGCCATAATAATTCTTGGATTGGAAGCTGGGGCTAAGCCTATAAATGAGCCTATATTTTTATTCTTTTCATAAGCTCCGTTTGCTCCAATTTTTTCAGCTGTACCTGTTTTACCTGCAACTCTATATCCCATAATTTTTGCATTACCTCCAGTACCTTCCTCAACAACTTGCTCCATCATTTCCACCATTGTTCTAACTGTTTGCTTCGAGAATACTTTTGTTCCCATAGGCATCTCTTCTTTTTTGAACATTGTGACTGGCTTCATTTCCCCATCATTGGCAAAAACTGTATATGATTGCGCTAATTGAAGAAGTGTTAAATTAATACCATGTCCAAAAGATATAGTTGCTTGATCTACTTTTCCCCAGTTTTTATAATCACGAATTCTTCCAGACACTTCCCCGGGAAACCCAACCCCTGTTTGCATTCCAAAACCTACTTTTTTAAAAGTTGACCATAAATTTTTAGGTGTTTGCATTAATCCAATTCTTGCAGCTCCAACATTAGAAGATTTTGCAATAACTTCTGAAACTGTCATAAAAGGTTTTGTTTCGTCAGCGTGAGCGTCATGAATTGTAGCTGATCCAATTTTCATAAATCCTGACGAAACTTCTACCAACGAACTAGGATTAAGTATTCCTGCATCTAATGCTGAAGACACAGTGAATGGTTTAATTGTTGATCCAGGCTCAAATACATCTGTCACTGCTCGATTTCTTGTTGGGCCTGCGCCTTCATTAAGATTATTTGGATTGTATGAAGGGAGATTAGCCATGGCTAATATTTCCCCTGTCTTGGCATCTAATACGATGGCTGAACCTGCTTTAGCTTTATGAATCTCAATTGATTTCGCTAACTCTCTATAAGTTAAATATTGAATTCTTGAGTCAATAGAAAGTTTTATGTCGTGACCATCTTGAGGCAACTTAACCTCTTGAAGGTCATCAACAATCTTTCCAGCATTATCTTTAATTACTTTCTTACTGCCGACCTTGCCAGAAAGGGATTTATTTTGAGCAAGCTCAATGCCTTCTTGCCCTATATTGTCGAGATTAGTAAATCCAACTAAATTAGCTGTTACATCAGCAGCCGGATAAAATCTCTTAAACTCTTTTTGAAAAAATATTCCTGGTATTTTAAGTGCTTGGAGCCTTCTTGCATCGTCAGGTGAAATCTGTCTCTTGAGGTATATAAATTCCTTTTTATTATTGAGTAGTTTTCGATCAACCTCATCGCTGCTTAACTTAAGAATATTTTCTAATTCTAATTTTTGATCTTTATTTATTTTAACGTTCGGTGGATTTGCCCACACTGACTCGACTGGACTGCTTATCGCTAAAATATCTCCATTCCTATCTGTAATTTTTCCTCTATCTGCATAAAGAGAAATTACTCGTGTACTTGTTGCATTTCCTTTTGATTGCAAAAAGTTTTTATCTAAACTTTGTAAATATAGCGCTCTAAATATAAGCGTTAAAAATCCAGCTAAAAATAAAAGTAGAATTAATCTTCTGCGAATTCCGGAAAGTTCGAAGAATGTTTTTTCAATCTTATTGTTTATAAATAAACTCAAGGATGCTCCAACAAAATAATTTTTTTAGGCTCAGGACTTTTCATCTTTAATGATTTCTTGGCTATATCTTCTATTCTTCCATGCATCGCCCACGTGCTTTGTTCTAACTGAAGCTGGCTATATTCTGCATTTAACTTTTGTCCAATCTCTTTTTGTTGTCCAAGCTCAAAATACAATCTTCTTGACTGATGTTGAGAATTTACTTTTGCAAGAGCCATAAGCACGATTAAAAAAAATAAAATGAAGTTTATTTTTGTCATCTAATATGCGGTCCTCTCAGCCACTCGCATGATTCCACTCCTCGATCTTGGATTATTTTTTACTTCATCATCACTTGGTCGTATAGGTTTTGTCACAATATTTAATCGGGGCTTTGGCAATTCTTCACTTCTAATTGGGAAATTTGAAGGTAACGTATCTCTATTTTTTTCATCATTAATAAACTGTTTCACAATTCTGTCTTCGAGCGAATGGAAACTAATTACCACCATAATGCCGCCTATTTTTAATCGCTCTAAAATTTTAGGCAACACCTCTTTTAATTCTTCTAGTTCCCGATTGACATAGATCCTTAATGCTTGAAATGTTCTTGTTGCAGGATCTTGTCCAATTTCTTTTTTGGGCATATGGTCCGCGACAATTTTTGCAAGCTGTTTTGTCGTTTCAATCGAACCTATTTCATCTCTCTCTTTAATAATTGCTGTCGAAATTCTTCTGGCAAATTTTTCTTCGCCATATTCTTTTAAAATCTTTTCTAATTCTTTCTGTTCAATATCTTTCAGGACTTCCGCTGCTGTGAGGCCTTTCGTCTGATCCATACGCATATCCAAATACGCATCAAATCTAAAACTAAAGCCGCGATTGCCTTCGTCAATTTGCGGTGATGAAATACCTAAATCAAGAAGCACACCATCTACCTTCGAAATACCTTTAGCTTTTAAAACTTCATCAATCTCTGAAAAATGTGCGTGCACGATTTTGAATCTTGCATCTTTAATTTTTAAACCTTCTTCATACGCAGTTTTATCCCGATCGATCGCGATTAATCTGCCTTCTTGGTTTAATTTTTCTAAAATTAATTTACTGTGGCCACCCCGGCCAAACGTGCAATCTACGTAGACGCCATCTTTTTTTAAAACTAAATGGTCAACCGCTTCATGCAATAGGACAGTGATGTGCTCATGATTAGAATTACGTTGGGCTTGATTCATCTGTCACTAAATTAATTTGCATTATTAAAGAGAGAATCCTTCGAGTTCAATCGGCATACTTGAAGCGTCTTGTTGTGTCGCATTTTGCATTTGCTGATCCCAAGCTTCTTTATCCCAAAGCTCAAAATGACTACCTTGGCCCACTAACATGGCTTGCTTATCTATACTTGCAAATTCTCTTAGCACCTGAGATAGAAGCAATCGTCCTGCTGTATCGAGAGATATGTCTTCTGCATAGCCCACGAGCAATCTTTGTAAAGCGCTCGACTTTTTATCAAAGCTTGAAAGTGCCATGATTTTTGACTGAATAGGTTCCCAAGCAATTTGGGGGTAAAGCAATAAACATCCGTGGGGGTGTGCTGTAATGACTAGGTCGCCTGAGGATTGGACAAGTAAAGTCTCTCGATGCTTAGTCGGCATAGCCATTCTGCCTTTAGCATCAATATTCAAGAGATTAGCGCCTCTAAACATAATTCCCAACCCGTTGTTCAATTCAAAAAAAGTGGGAAATTACTAAATACCCTTAGTTCTACTTAGAAATTTCCCACAAAAAACCACTTTTTTCCACTAATGACACTATAGATAATAAAAAAGAGCTGTGCAAGCTCTTTTTTGAGGGTTTTTTCATATCTGACAAGGGTTTGGACGGATAAAACCAAGGAATTTTTAACAAAAAGTTGAAGCCAACCGATAAGCCGGGTTCTGTCGTGGACAGTCATTCATCTAGGCACATGATTACTCATGCGCTCAAGCAGTCTACCCGGTAGCAACACGAGCCGTGCTATTACTACCCTATTTGACTTTGCTCCGAGTGGAGGTTACCGCGTTTCACCGTAACTAAATACGCTCGTCTCTGTGGCCCTATTCCTCGTTTTGCAACGTACGGCCGTTAGCCGTCACTCCGCTCTATGGAGCCCGGACTTTCCTCTCCTTGAGTTAACAAGCAGCGACTGTCTAGTCAGCTTCAAATGAATTTTAGCATACCCAGAAAATGCAATTTTTTAATGCGTTGAATTCATGTGCTTACTAATCTATATTTTTGCTGTTTAAAGTTTACAAAAAATCATGTATCGATTGCTAGACTTTAATTACAAAAGATTTAGTAAACTATAGATGGAAGACAGCTTATTGATAGCTATCTATCCTGCCAGCATGACAAAAGCATTCGGTAGGGCTTTAAAGAAAGTTCGATTAAAAAAAAATTTAACCCAAGAAGATTTATCATTACAAGCTGAGATTGCAAGGGTATATATACCTGAACTCGAATATGGAAAAAAAGTGCCTTCCATTGAGACGATATTTAAATTATCCAAAGCTTTAAATATAAAATATTCTAAGTTAATGGACTTAACCGAAAAAGAGTTTCACCCTAGTTTGTTGAGTCAAATTTTTAATTAGCTCGCGATCATCAACTGATCCCAATCAGTCGTGTAATTTCTTGATTTGAATTGGGCCTTCATTTCCCATTCTTTTGTTACACCCTCGCTACCTAACTTTAATTTACCCTTCCATCTTTGATTGATGATGTCCATGATTTTCATGCGCGAATGGGCGATGGTATCGTTAAATAAATTGCCTTGTATTTTATGTTTAGAAGTTAATTTGCAAAGCGTGACACCTGCCTTTTGGTAGTCATAGCCATCACGATAAATGTAATCTAATCCCAATAAAGCAGCATTGGTTAATACCATGGAATCATCACTCGGTTGAAATAATGGAATATTGACTCCATTCGCATATTGTTTCTTTTCATCGTGTGGGCTTGTTCTGATATAAACATATAAAGAGGTAGCGACTGACTCTTGTTTTCTCATTCTTTCAGCTGCACGACTGGTATATGAAGTGATAGCTTCTATGAGCTCTTGCTTATTTTTTACTCGCCTTCCAAAAGAACGAGACACCATAATCTCTTTATTAGGCTGTTCTACATCTTTTAACTCCATACACATCACACCATTCAATTCACGCACAGTTTTTTCAAGGACGATACTAAATTGTTCGCGAATATAGTCTGGGTCTGCTTGCTTTAAGTCTAAAACAGACATGATACCAAGTTGATTAAGTTTAGGTGTAAGACTTCTGCCAACGCCCCAAACCTCACTTACAGGAATATGACTCATCCAAGTTTCAAGAGTGTCTTGATCCATGACATTTAAATTACATACGCCTTTAAATGAAGAATTTTTCTTTGCGATGTGATTAGCTAATTTAGATAAAGTTTTAGTAGAACCTATGCCTATAGATACAGGAAGTCCCAGACCCTTATAAACTCTAGCTTTGATTTCTTGACCATACTGAATAAGGTCTTTTGACTTAAATGAAGTTAAGTCTAAAAATGATTCATCTATAGAGTAGATTTCTTGGTCTGGGCTAAATTTAGATAACACTGTCATTACACGATCACTCATATCTAAATACAAAGTGTAGTTAGAGGAAAGTGCAATTAACTTATTCGCATTGACCATATCTTTAATTTGAAAGAATGGAACACCCATCTTAATACCAAGTGCTTTAGCTTCGTTTGAGCGAGAGATAGCACATCCATCATTATTGCTTAATACTACGACAGGTTTATTTTCTAGCTTAGGGTTAAATACTCTTTCACAACTAACATAAAAGTTATTAACGTCAATGATAGCAATCGACTTCATAATAAAAAACTATATTAATCGCCAGGGAATTTTTCTTCCAGCATATAGCGGAATAATTGCTTCATCACCTACGGTAATTTTTTCAGGAACAATCCAATCTTCTTTGATTAAATTGATTGATGATTTATTTCTTTCCAATCCGTAGAAATCAGCACCATAAAAACTTGCAAAACCTTCTAGTTTATCTAGTGCATTGAGCTCATCAAACACCGCAGCATAAAGCTCAATAGCACTTAATGCAGAAAAAATGCCCGCACAACCACAGGCATTTTCTTTTGTCGATTGTAAGTGAGGCGCACTATCGGTACCTAAAAAGAATTTTGCATTGCCTGATGAAACTGCACTTAAAAGTGCTTGTCGATGCACTTCTCTTTTTAAAACAGGTAGGCAGTAATGATGTGGATTGATACCCCCTACAAACATATGATTTCTATTCAATAAGAGATGTTGTGGTGTAATCGTAGCCGCTACTTTTTTTGAGCTACTTAAAATAAAATCAGCAGCATCTTTTGTAGTGATGTGTTCCAACACAATTCGCAAATTGGGAAATGTTTTATGTATTTTTAATAAATGTTGATCGATGAATACTTTTTCTCGATCAAAAATATCAATTCCTGGATCTACCACTTCACCATGTAACAAAAGGGCTACATCTAATTTTTCCATGAGCTCAAAAACATTGTAACGATCATCAATATTTCTGACACCTGCATCTGAATTTGTTGTGGCACCTGCTGGATAATATTTAATACCTACAATTTGTTTATGCTCAGGAATTTTTTTAATTTCATCAAGCGAAGTTTTGTCTGTGAGATATAAAGTCATCAGGGGTTGAAAATGATTATCACCTTTTAAAGCTTTTTTAATTCTAGATTCATATTGAATCGCTTGGTCTACTGTCGTGATAGGCGGCTTTAAATTCGGCATCACAAGCGCCCTTTTAAATTGCTTTGCCGTATAAGGCGCCACTGATGACATGAGCGCGTCATCTCTTAAATGCACATGAAAATCATCAGGGCTTGTAATCGTTAAAGTTTTAGTCATCTTTTTTTATTTTCAAAGCTTCGTCATATAGATAATTTTTGTTGATGTTTAATATTTCCACACCTAACTTCACTGCCGCATTAGTAGGCATATGATTAAGTAATATTTTTAATATTCTATGCTGATCTTCGGTCAGTAATTCTTTTTTTTCATGATGAATGGGAGAAACCAGAATCACAAACTCACCCTTTTGAAAATTGCTATCGCTTTCAATCGTTTCTCTAATCTTTGAAATTTCACCTCGATAAATACTTTCAAATGTTTTAGTTAGCTCACGCGCCACAACAATTTCATGTTGATTTCCAAAAAAATCAGCCATATCGTTTAAAGTTTTAATGATGCGGTGAGGTGCCTCATAAAAAATCATGGGGCATGATTGCGCCTTAAGACTTTCAAATACTTTAATTCTTTGACTGCTAGTGGTCGGTAAAAATCCATAAAAATGAAAGCTTGTATGCTCCATCCCTGAAACAGAATAAGCTGTTGTTACCGCAGAAACGCCTGGAATCGGAATAATTTCGAAACCGGCTGCCGCAACCTCTTTCACAATGAGACCGCCAGGATCGCTGATATTAGGAGTCCCCGCATCTGAGACTAATGCAATATGTTTTCCGTCTTTTAAGTATTCAATAATTTTTTGTGCGGACGCTTTTTCATTATGTTGATGCACTGCAAATTGTTTTTTTTCGATGGAGAAATGGGACAAAAGACCTTGGGTATGTCTTGTATCTTCAGAGGCAATGAGATCTACTGATTTGAAAGTTTCCAGCGCTCTATAGGTGATGTCATTTAAATTGCCTATAGGGGTCGCTACTACATACAATTTTCCACTCATCATTAACGGCCCAATTATTGTTAAAGCGCTCAAAAAAGCTCTTTTAAGTCGCTCACTCAAGACCTCTTTAAAAGAGATATAATCATTTTGTCATATATCAACGCTATGTTAATAAAAGTTTAGAGGAAAAACATGCTGAAACATATCAAATTACTTTTTATCTCATTCATCTTATTACAACTCTTCGGATGTCCAGCTGCCATCATTGGCGGCGGTGCTGTAGGGATTGATACCGCTGCAGATCGAAGGACTCCGGGAATTATTACTGAAGATACAACCATTGAATTAAAAGCATTTGGTGCTATCCAGAACTTCAAAGAAGAAGTCAGTTCAAGCGTAGTTAGTTATAACGGCCATGTCCTTATTTTGGGCCAAGTGCAAAATCAAGAAGTCAAAGCAAAGATCGAAAATAAAGTGAAAGAAATTACTAATGTAAAATCTGTTACTAATGAATTAACCGTAGGTCCTATCGCTTCTATTTCGGCTCGCGCAGAAGATACTTTAATTACTTCCAATGTTAAAGCACGTTTCTTTAAAGAAAATAAAGTATCGCCGTTCCATGTCAAAGTGATCACCGAAAATAAAATCGTCTATCTCATGGGAATCTTGACTGAGAAAGAGGCTAAAGAAGCTGAAGATATTGCTAAAAATACAAGCAAAGTCACTAAAGTCGTTAAATTATTTGAATATATCAATAAATAAACGATTTAGCATTTAACTTAACTTATTGAAAATAAAGAACTATTAAATAGCCTAAGACCCTAGTAATAAGGGTCTTAGGTGTTATTTGATTTAATTGAAGATGTTGCTATAATGATTTTCATAGTTTTTTCAAAACATTCAAGTTAGTTCTAAATCCCAAAATAAATTGCCCGTAACACTAGCTAGCTTAATTACAGATTTAATCCATTAGAGGTCATCATGAGTAAAAATATTATCCATTTATCAGACGCAACTTTCGAAACTGAAGTGCTTCAATCTACCGTACCTGTGCTTGTCGACTATTGGGCAGAATGGTGTGGGCCTTGCAAAATGATTGCGCCAATCCTTGATGAAATATGTAAAGACTATGACGGCAAATTAAAGATTGCTAAACTGAATATTGATGAGAATGCTCAAACGCCAGCTAAGTTTGGCATCAGAGGCATTCCTACTTTAATGATTTTTAAAAATGGCAATGTCGAAGCGACTAAAGTTGGTGCCTTATCAAAATCCCAATTAACCACATTTATCGATAGCAACATCTAAAGCTAATACCCCTCCTTAAAAACCCCTCAACGTAACACTAATCGGAAAACCCCAAACATGCATTTATCTGAATTAAAACACCTCCCCATTGCACAACTCGTAGAAATGGCGATCACGGACGAAATCGAAAATGCGAGCCGTATGAGAAAGCAAGATTTGATCTTCGCAATCTTAAAAAATAAAGCAAAAAAAGGGGACAGTATTTTTGGAGATGGGACTTTAGAGGTACTTCAAGATGGCTTTGGATTCTTAAGATCACCAGATACTTCATACCTAGCAGGTCCTGATGATATTTATGTATCACCTTCACAAATTCGCCGCTTCAATCTTCATACAGGCGACACAATTCAAGGTGAAATTAGAACACCTAAAGATGGTGAACGTTATTTTGCACTAGTCAAAGTTGATCAAGTAAATAACGAAGCGCCAGAAAATACAAAACACAAAATTCTTTTTGAAAACTTAACGCCTCTTTTCCCAACCATACCTCTTACACTAGAAAGAGATATCAACGGCGAAGAAAATATTACAAGCCGTGTGATTGATATGATCGCACCCATTGGTAAAGGCCAACGCGGTTTGATTGTAGCGAGCCCTAAGAGCGGTAAGACTGTCATGATGCAAAATATTGCACATGCGATTACTGCGAATCATCCTGATGTTTCTTTGATTGTGCTTCTGATTGACGAAAGACCAGAAGAAGTGACTGAAATGACAAGGTCTGTGAAAGGTGAAGTGGTTGCATCCACATTTGATGAACCAGCAACACGTCACGTTCAAGTCGCTGAAATGGTGCTTGAAAAAGCGAAGCGTCTTGTTGAGCATAAAAAAGATGTAGTGATTCTTTTAGATTCTATTACAAGATTAGCGAGAGCTTACAACACAGTTATTCCTTCATCTGGCAAGGTGCTCACCGGTGGTGTCGATGCTAATGCACTGCAAAAACCAAAACGTTTCTTTGGTGCAGCACGTAATATTGAAGAAGGCGGCTCACTCACCATCTTAGCCACTGCCCTCATTGATACCGGCTCTCGCATGGATGATGTGATTTACGAAGAATTTAAGGGTACGGGCAATATGGAAATTCACTTAGATCGTAAAATGGCTGAAAAACGACTCTACCCTGCAATTAATGTGAATAAATCAGGCACCCGTAAGGAAGAGCTCCTTATTCCTAAAGATAATTTACAGAAAATCTGGGTACTTAGAAAACTTCTACATCCAATGGATGACTTGGAAGCGATGGAATTCTTATTGGATAAGATTAAAGCCACTAAAAATAACAATGACTTCTTTGACAGTATGCGAAGAGGTTAAGGCGTAAAATTGATTGATTTTTGGTCCTAAATCATTGATAATGCGCATCTATTGAACGAAAGTTGGAAAAATTATGAAAGCTGATACACACCCAAATTATCCTGAAATTAATATCACATGTAGCTGTGGTAATAAATTCAAGACACATTCAACTGTTGGAAAAGATATGAACATTGAAGTTTGCTCACAATGTCATCCTTTCTACACAGGCAAACAAAAGATTTTAGATACTGCAGGCCGTGTTGAAAAATTCAAACAAAAATATGGCATGTAAGGATTCATTCCTATATCAAAAGGCAGCATAGGCTGCCTTTTTTTTTATAAATTATGCGATTTCAACTCGAACATGATTGGCAAGATAATATGGCTACCCCCCGAAGCCGATTGGGCGAGCGGGCCAAAATTCATTCATTTGTGGTGTTATGTCTGATCTGGGTATTTGCAGGTCTTTTTGGTCATGCGCCTTGGAAAGGCTATGAAACTCAAAGTATAAGTGCGATTCATGCTGTATTGAATGGTCATATATTAGCACCGCTCGCAGCAAGTGAAGATTCACTTACCCATCCACCTCTCTACTATTGGACTGGGGCCATCCTTGGCAAACTTTTCACACCCATAATATCTCTCCATGATGCCAGTCGCCTCATTAATGCTTTATGGATGGGGCTTACTATTTTAATGGTTAGTATGGTGAATCGAGAATTATGGGGTATCGGTTTTGGAAGACAAGCAGCGCTTATTTTTATAGGTTCGGTCGGTCTCATCTTGAATGTGCATACATTAATGCCTGGCATTGCAACATTAACAGGTCTCACCATGGGATTTTATGGCTTGGCTCTTTCCAAAAGACGCCCTTTTAGATCGGCCATACTTTTAGGAGTGGGTTTAGGATTAAGCTTTTTATCAGGAGGTGTCATACCACTTCTTATCCTCATTTTTTCAGCGCTTCTTCTACCAGTATGTTTTGAAATGTGGCGAACACGACGTTATGGTTTTGTTTTGAGCTTAAGTCTGCTCGTGAGCTTACCTTTTTTAGTTATATGGCCAACGCTTCTCTGGTGGTACCAACACGACATATTTATGAAATGGATAAATAGCTTCCATTTATTTCAAACACAAAATTATATTTTTTATATCAAGAACCTTTCCTGGTTTGCTTGGCCAGCACTTCCTTTAGCCATTTGGGGTTTGTGGAAATTCAAACATAAAATGTGGTCTCAAGCTAAATTTCAATTACCCATTATTTTTTTTATATCGACACTCATCATCACAGCTTCTTATGCGAAAACAAATCAAGCACTCTTGATGCCGTTTCTGATTCCGCTATCCACTATTGCGGCAGGAAGTATTGAGACTTTAAGAAGGGGTGCTGCGAGTGCATTGAACTGGTTTGGCATTATTTTATTTTCAACTCTCCTCTTTCTTATTTGGCTTGGATGGAATGCAATGCTTACAGGCTACCCACAAAAAACTTATGAGCGTATGCAATTTTTAGCACAAACGAATGAATCTCATTTCAATATTTTTATATTAATCATTGCAATACTGCTGACAGTAATTTGGATTTTTTCTATGATTAAAACAAGAATTACAAATCGCTCATGCACAACCAATTGGTCAATTGGCCTCACAGTAAGCTGGTCTCTTCTCATGGCTTTATGGCTTCCATGGATTAATCACAAAAAAGACTTTAGTCCGCTCTTTTTATCTATGGGAAAAGTCATTCAAGATAAAAGTTGTCTTACCACACATAACATCAATGACGCACAAATTGATTTGATTGATTATTATTTAAATATCAAAGCCTCCAGAGAAGGAGACCGAAGTAATTGTCATTACTTACTTGTGTATCAATTACACAAAAAAGATCTTCCACCGATGAGTGAAAATTGGAAATTAATTTGGAGTGGAAAACAACCTGGCGATAAAAATAATTACAAACTATTCTATAAAGAATAAAAACTCAAAGATACTTTTTGATCGCATTGATCACAATTACCTGTAAACCTTTACCCGCATCTTTTGCAACGTGCTCTTTAATTTGATTACGCATAGGCGGCGCCCAGAATTTCTTCAAATGATTTGCAATCTCTTCTTTCGCTTTTTCTTGATCCGGATAGGATTTAAAAAAAGAGCCGATCTGATTAGCCATGGTAACAAGTTGATCAATATTCATAATTAATTTTTTGTAACTCTTTCAGCATAAGTATAAATTACATAATGAGGGATTCTTGCGAAGCCAACCAAACAAATACCATATTTTAACGCAGATCGTATGGCAAGTCCTGTGGGTGCCGATATAGCGATCAACATCGAGGCACCTAGCATCACTGTTTTTTGGACCATCTCATAACTTGCACGACTAGTTGTGATCACAAAACCTTGATCGGTGATATCTTTTGATTTAAGAGCGCCAATCAATTTATCTAAGGCATTATGTCGACCCACATCTTCCCGTACAATTTGAATCTCACCTTCTTGATTAGCCCATGCGCATGCATGTGTTGCACCTGTTTTCTTTTGCAACGTTTGTGAAGTATGAATTGTCTCGAGCGCTTTAATTATCGCACTCTCTTTAATCGTTAAAAGATGATCTATCTTTTTTTCTGGCAATCTTAATGCTTGTTCTAAATTTTCAGCGCCGCATAAACCACAACCTGTTCGGCCAAGCAAATTTCTACGCTTATCTTTGAGTGATTGAAAACGCGCTGACGCAATATCAATTTGAAGTTCGATGCCATTGGTTTGATGAATAATTTCAATCCCATAAACATCACTTTTATTTTCTACAATACCTTCTGAAATTGAAAAGCCTAAGGCAAAGTCCTCAAGGTCTGAGGGAGAAGCTAGCATGACAGCATGAGAGATGCCGTTATAGACAAATGCAATCGGCACTTCTTCTGCAATGTCATCTTTTTCGAT
>Ga0214921_10002630_pt1 | contig 28895 bp, 26 predicted proteins | sample LL1505_MetaG_FD_177992 | JGI IMG/M metagenome (GOLD analysis project Ga0214921, IMG submission 177992) | Freshwater microbial communities from Lake Lanier, Atlanta, Georgia, United States - LL-1505 | ecosystem: Environmental > Aquatic > Freshwater > Lake | place: USA: Georgia | collected...
AAGCAGAGAAGCAAGGAAGCTTCGGCCATGCCCCAACAGTTCTTGAGAGCGGAATTTCATACGAAGATAACGCGGTAATAAAAGCCAAGGCATATGCGAGCTGGAGCGGCCGCTCGTGTTTCGCTGATGATTCGGGATTAGAGATCGATTGTTTAGAGGGGTTGCCTGGGGTCTTTACGGCGCGCTTCGGTTTTGAGCGTGTCAGGAAGATGCTGAACGGCAAAAGAAATGCAGAGGCGCGGCTAGTTTGCTGCGTAGCGTATGCGGAACCTTCGGGACGGTCGGTTGCTGTAACTAAGTCCCTGGCTGGAAATGTAGTGCTCGGTCTGGCTGATGTAAAGGCCAAGGGGACTCTGCCCTTTAGTTATGTATTTATACCCAAAGGGCAATCGCTCTCATTGGCGAATTTATTGGCTATCAATAACTCTGCCACGGTGCCATTCCTTTCGCACCGTGGCCAGGCTGTCTTAAGCCTATTAAGAGCCTTGGCGTAATTGTCGGTAGAGCCTATTCTCCGCGCAGCCGATCGAGAATAATCGCGCAAGCCGCGCGAACTGAGAGGTGATTATAGGGGGTAGGGCCGTAGATCGGTTTTAGTATGTAATCAGCTCGCGCCATAAGCTCTGGCCCCATACCCCATCCTGTTCCAAAGATAAGGAGGTATGAGTCGGCTGAAGATGTCATCTTAGCGCGCATATCTGAGTAACTTACGCGATCGTCTCCATCTCTAGCGGAGGTAGCGATGATTTTAGGCAGCTTTCCAGTTCTCCGCTCTATCTGCATTAGTGCCTCGTCGAGGCTAGCGGAGATAGATAAAACGCCAAGGGCATCCTGGCGGTTTGGATTGTAGCGCGAACCGAAGTCTCCGTCCCAATGTTGCTTTATTGTGCGGACCAAAGCACGCATCGTTTGTGACGAGTGTACAACAAATAATGAGTCGGCTCCGTAGGTCTTGCTACTACGGGAGATATCATGCACATCGATTAAGGTCACGGATGTTGTGACAGTCTTCCCTGTTTTGTCGACCATACCGTCGTGAAGTAGGGCGACGTTTAAGCTGAAGTTCGAGGATTGTTGAGTCATAAAATAGGATCTAGTCGGGTGTTTTAGTACTTATATCACTGTTGGCGAAGCTTGCTCGTTTTCCTTTTTGATTCCGCAAGGCGCCAATCGGATATCGCTTTATGATTTCCTGAAAGAAGGATATCAGGGACTTTCTTTCCGCGATATTCCTCTGGGCGTGTATACTGGGGTGATTCCACTAGGGAGCCATCCCCAAGAGCTGGTGAGAACGATTCAAATGCGATGGATTCCTCGTTATGAATAACATCGGGCCTGAGCCTGAGACTAGCCTCCATAACAAGCATTGCTGGCACCTCTCCGCCCATTACAACAAAATCACCGATTGAGAGCTCTTCATCGATAGCGAGATCTATCGCGCGCTGATCGATACCTTCATAGCGCCCGCAGACGAATATGATCGAGTTTAGTTCTGATAGCTCTTTAGCTTTAGCTTGAGTGAACCTGGGGCCACCTGGGCTAAGTAGAATCACTCTGGCGGATGGTTGCCTCTCCTTCGCTGATTCTATTGCTTTAACTAAGGGCTCGACCATCATCACCATACCGGCGCCTCCGCCGTAAGGTGAATCGTCAACCTTGTGATGCGGAGGGGATGAGAAATCGCGAATATCAGTTGTCTTAACGGCGAGGAGCCCACGGGTGATTGCTTTGGCCACCAGGCTTGTTTTTAGGAAGCTCTCAAAGATTCCGGGGAAGATGGTCAGGATCTCAATTTTCCACATGTTAAGTTTCGTTTAACAAAAAAGCGGCCGCTCCTATTGGAGACGACCGCTTTTAGAAGAACGCTGCCCTAGAAGTCAGGGGAGCAAACTAGTGGGGACTACTTAGAGGCCTTAGCCTTCTTAGCAGTGCTCTTTGTGCCACCGCTCTTAGCGACACGCTCCTTGCGCTTGCGGCGAGCCTCCTGAATCTTCTTCTTCTTGTGATCTTCACGAGCCTCGATGACACCTGGAAGGGAGCGCTTAATGAGTGAGCGCACAACCTCAGTCGGCAAAGCTCCTGCATTTAGCCACTTCTTAATTCTGTCCTCTTTAAGGGACACTTGAGCTGGTGACGCTACTGGATTGTAGGTCCCGACGACTTCGAGAAATTTACCATCACGCTTATTTTGCTTGTCGGTCGCGACAACGCGGTATGCTGGTGACTTATGCTTACCAAGCCTAGCTAGACGAAGAACAACTGCCACGATAACTCCTGTAAAAGGCACAAAAAATAACTGGCGGATGCTACACCAAAACCGCTCCCCAGGTAAAGGGCTCCGGGTTTCTCGCTCTTCTCAGAGACCGCGCGCGCCCTCTCAGAGACCGCGCGGGAGCTGCCCGACGGGTCTAAATAGAGGGGCAGGTGGCCCTTTTACAGGTGATTTTAAGTCCTTAAGTGCTTGAAAGTACATAGTTCTAGCTCTCTCAGAGACCGCGCGCAGGCTGGCTTCAGTTTCAGCGGTTTCTCCCCGGCAGGTATCCGGCATACCCGGTTCGTGAGTTAAGGCCATTTGCTTAATTATAGGAACTTAAATTGGACAAGTTGATGGTCGTACCCACAAGCGGATAAGCTCTGAATCTTAAAAGAGGAATACATGACCGGTACAAGCGATTTAAGTGTAGAATGCGAGTCTCCTGGCAAAGAGGTCGAGACCTGGATTTGGATAACGGTTCTGGTGGCCGCAATGGGCTACTTCGTTGACGTTACAGACCTCTGGCTTTTTTCGAACCTCCGAGTAGCCAGCTTGCGCGACCTAGGGCTGTCTGACGACCAAGTTACTGATACTGGCGCCCTATTACTTAACTCTCAGCAGATTGGATTGTTAGTTGGCAGCGTTATCTGGGGAGTAATGGGGGATAGGAGAGGCAGGGCTAGCGTGATGTTTGGCTCTATCTTTTTGTACTCGGTGGGAAATATTCTTAACGCATTTGTGACGTCAGTCCCGCAATACGTGGCGCTCAGGTTCATCACAGGGGTCGGCTTAGCGGGAGAGATTGGGGCAGGTATCACTTTAGTTTGCGAGATTTTGCCGCGAGATAAACGTGGAATCGGAACAACCTTCGTGACCGGCCTGGGGGTGGCGGGTGCAATCTTAGCGGCCCTAATGGGAAAGTATCTTTCCTGGCGGACCGCCTTTTTCGTAGGTGGATGTCTTGGTCTAGGGCTGTTTTTTCTACGGGTGTTTACCCATGACTCGGGCCTCTTTGAGAGGATGAGCGAAGAGCGAGCGATTAAAAGGGGCTCCATCAAGCAACTTGTAACGACTCCTGATCTGCTAGTGCGTTTTCTTAGTTGTGTGGCCTCGGGAATGCCTATCTACCTAACCTTCTCTATATTTGCGGTATTCTCACCGGAAATAGCGCCGGCACTCGGAATCAAAGAGTCGGTATCTATTTCTGATGTCATGCTGTGCGTCTCTGTAGGCTTAACACTTGGGGATGTTTTGGCGGGAGTCATCAGTCAGTTGGCGCGTCGTAGAAAGGGGCCGCTTATTTTTCTTGTTTTGATGAACTTTGTAGCTGCTGTAACTATAACAATGGGATTATCTAGGAGCTCTTTGGGTTACCTTGTATTGGTTTTTATTCTTGGGCTTACCTCGGGATATTGGGCGTGTTTGATCACTACATCGGCGGAGCAGTTCGGGACTAATATTAGAGCGACGGTGACAACCATGGTGCCGAATTTTGTCCGAGCGACCGCCATCCCGATAACAATATTGTTTATTCAGGTGAAGAAGTACCTGTCTATACAGAATACTGTGCTACTCGTGACTTTTATCGTCTTTTCTGCTGCTTTTTGGGGGCTATCTCGCCTACGAGAGTCTTTTCATGCGGACTTAGATTATTATGAGGAGTAAACAGTCCACATCGGGCCGTCCTGTGGTTCGCGTTACCAGGGTAAGATAGAGAACCAAGAGTTGCGCTGTACTTTCTTGAATTCATCTAATTGGATCGCTTGGGCTAACTGTTTGGCCCAATTTGCGATTATTTCACGTGCGGAGCTTCTTGCCCGCAGTTTATTGAGGTCAATCAAGCGAATTGGAGGAAACCGACGGTCGGCAACGGTTGCAACTAGTTTAGAACCATTGTGAGATGTAAATCGCGCAGCAAATGACACATATGGGTCAGAGATCGTAGAGAGGGCCAGATCTACTCCAGGAAATGGGACTGCAAGAGCAGCCGCCCTGACAATTGGTTCAGATAGAACGAGCTCTGTAATAGCGATCTCTAGGACGAGAGAGTCATTATCCGGTGTATCGACAATAGCGAATCGTTTGGTTTGCATGCTGTTAAGTTCGCTAATCAAGCGAATACGGAAATACCTAGCTATAACAGCGGCGTCTTTTTGGAACTCCTCCTCGGACGATACCGCCAAGCCTTTACTATGACGCCACATTTCCTTGGGGATCAAGTCAGTTCGGACCGGCTTAATATAAATACTCTTATACCTGAGGGGCTGCTCGAGTGGGGCGATCCATGATTGAAGGAAAGGGATTCCATCGACCCTAGATTCAAGAGGCGCATCTTCTATGAAAGTGGAGGCCACTGGCTCTGTGCGCTCCTTTATGGCACAGCCAGACAGTGATATTAAAAAAACGACAAAAGTAAAAAGCCTGCACCAGAGCATTAATATCACCTAGAAATCGACCAAGCTGGCCTGAACATAATTATTACCGGATTTAATCTCACATCAGCTGCCGAGTTCATAATGTTCTAGAATATACTTAAGCCTAATGGAAGGGTAATAAAATTAATGTGTTAATCTATATGCCTGGTATCGCAGTCGACTCACTGATTTGGCTTGCGTGCTTTATTAGATACGCGGCGGTGTCTTTATTGTCGAACTTCGGTTAGCTTAGCGGCAAAGCCCTGTTTATCGCGTGTTTAGCGGATGAGCGACAATAGACAAGTCAAAAACAGTGTCGGTTATGTATTGGCCCGAGAGCCTGGTTCGGGGCGTTGGCTCGAGTTCAGGGATCCTCTCCTGATTTTAGCTTCGCATAAGGTCGATGAGGTTCTTTCCATAATAGAGGAGGCCGAGCGCCTCGCTCGGCTGGATAATCGCTGGGTTGTTGGTTGGGTGTCTTATGATGCATCAGCCGCATTCGACGACCTGCTCACAAAGGGAGCAGGAATCGATGTGCCACTGGTTTGGTTTGGCGTTTTTGATGAGCCTCGTAGGCTTGATTTTTTACCTTGTCCTAACGGAGAACCGAAAACTTCGTGGTGGCCATTGATGGGAAAAGACGGCTACGGACAAGCCTTCGACATGGTGCATAGGCATATCGCGGAGGGGGATACCTATCAAGTTAACCTCTCTTTCCGTCTGAAGGCTTTCGATGTGAGAGATCCGTACGCGCTGTTTCATTCAATGCAGGCTAAGCAAGCAGGCCGCTACAGTTTTTATATTGAAGCGGGCTCTCATGCTATTTGCTGTGCTTCGCCGGAGCTGTTTTTTGAGAAATCGGGAAAGGAGATAGCTTGTCGTCCAATGAAGGGAACCGCCAAGAGACGAGGGGACGCAGCGGCGGATGATGCTGAGGCTGCGGCATTGGTGATGTCAGACAAAGAGCGTGCTGAAAACGTAATGATCGTGGATATGATCAGGAATGACTTAAGCCGAATCGCGAACGATTCCTCGGTGCGAGTTAAAGAGCTCTTTAATGTTGAGCGCTATCCTGGAGTGCTTCAGATGGTGAGTGAGGTAACGGCTCAGACTGACTCGTCCGTAGCGGACCTGCTTAAGTGCACTTTCCCCGCGGCTTCGATAACGGGAGCCCCTAAGAAAAGCACCATGGAGGTAATCAGGGATGTCGAAACCTCTCCTCGCAATCTCTACACAGGTTCAATAGGTGTTTTCGCTCCAGGTGATAGGTGTTGGTTTAATGTTGCTATTAGAACTGCAGTAGTTGATTTATTGACTAAATCCGCCGAGTACGGAGTTGGTAGCGGGGTGGTTTGGGATTCTCGTCGCTTGAATGAGTACGATGAATGTCTCCTAAAGGCTCGTAGCACCGGATTGCAAATCGTTAATCCGGATCTTCTTGAGACTATCCGGTGGTCTGCTGATAGTGGATTTTGGCTTTTGGAGAGGCATCTGGCCAGGTTGTCAAAAAGTGCCAGATATTTCGGATATCCGTGTGATGTGAGAAAAATCGAGGCTGAGCTCCTGAGGTCCATAGAGCTGTCACGAACAGCAGGGAGCAATCTTAAAGTGAGACTTATACTAAATTCACAGGGTTGCACTCGAGTAGAGACATCTCTGTTTGACAGCAATATGGGTGATTACACGTTATCACTAGCTATTAACAGTGTGGATGTGAACGATCCGCGCCTTAGGCATAAGACTGTAGATAGATCGGTTTATGATCAAGCTTTGCCAAGTCTTCCTGGAACAAGTGATGTTCTTTTATGGAACAATAGAGGTGAGGTGACGGAGTCGCGGATAGCTAATCTAGTGATTCAGATCGGCGGGGAATTGTTTACACCTGCGTTGACCAGCGGACTTTTGCCTGGGTGTTTTAGAGAGCAGCTCGTTTCGACGGGACAGGTTAAAGAGCGGATTATTAAGCTAGCTGATTTAGCGGGGGCGGAAGGCTTTTATATGATTAATTCGTTGAGAGGAATGTGGCCGGCTCGACTAGTAGTCGAGGATAATCAAAAAGACCTCGCTGCTTGCGCGCGTAGCTATGGCAATTCGGAAGGAAGTCATTTTAGTATCTGATAAGTTGTTTAAACAGCTAAAGCAATTGGTTTAAAAGTTTCCGGGTCGAGCTGAGAAGTATGAGTGAAGTAAAGAGGCTGTATGTGGGATTTGGCGCCAATCTAGGCGATCCTTTGGCTACATATGGTCTTGCAAAGTCGATTCTAGAGCAAAAGCTAGGTGACATAGTTGCAGAGTCTAAGATGTACGAATCGCGAGCGCTTACCCTTGATGGGAGCCCATCCCAGACCAATTACTTCAACGCTGTGATCGCCTTTGATACAGACATCGCTGCTGGGCGCGTTTTGCAAATTTTGCTTGAGACCGAGTTGGTATTCAAGAGAAAACGTGAGGACTCAGTGCGCTGGGCTCCGCGACCTATTGATCTCGACATCCTCTTCTATGGAGACTCTGTTATTAGTGAAGAGGGGCTAACGGTCCCACATCCGGAGCTGCAAAATAGAGACTTCGTTCTGTGCCCTTTGCTCGATATAGCGGCGGAATTTAAACATCCGGTAACTAATGATACGATTCGAGCGCTTGAGAGTTCTCTTAATTCTCGCGGCTGTATTCGTTTAATCATCAGAAGCTTTGAAATTGCCGCAGAGCAGGTCGATGCTTCAGCGGGAATCTCTGATGAGTTTTCTGTGTAGCGCAACGTTGTGAACTCTAAGGTAGAGGATCGTGTCGGCAGGAGTTTCTTTCGCTACCTGTATTGCGATATCAGACGATAAGCGATCCCTTTCATGTGGAGCTTTTTCCCCAGACTGTTTAAGAAAACCTTTGCGAGAGCAGCCTAGCATTCGACCTTTGCTAGGGCAGTGAATACGCCAATACTCTTCAATAATCCGAAAAGACACGTCAGAATTGGGAGATAAAAATGCTCCTAGGCCCGTATCCATAACTTGTCTTTCGAATGGTATCCCTTTAGAGGCAAGTGATTGCGAATGGGAGTTTGCCCAATCTGCGATGACCTTAATAGCTAAATCTTTAGTCAGTTCCGTCTTCGGGCTTGAGAAGCTGTGCGCAGAGCTAAAGCTATTAAACATAAATGCTAAGAGCGCCTTAGAGTTGGCTATTATATCAATTAGAGAGGGATCCGTGGCTCCGGTAATGTCATTAATCATAACAGCGCCCATTTCAATAGCGCGCCTGGCGATCTCGGTTTTGTGAGTGTCAACCGATATCGGTATTCTATGAGAAAATTTCCTTAGGACCGGCTCAATTCGACTCCATTCCTCCTCGTCGTTCACGCAGACAGAGCCTGGTCTAGTAGAGTCTCCTCCTACATCAAGCATGTCAGCTCCATCATCTATTAGGGATTGCGCGCGTTCTATAAATACATCACTCGAAGAGCCAGGGTTGAAGCTGCTGGTAGTCATCTTGGTATTAAGACCATCGGAGAAGCTGTCGGGGGTACAATTTACAATTCCAACAATGATCGGGTTGTCGATTTCCATGCTGCGATGATAGTTTTTTGACGGGGAGATTTAAAGTGCTGATTTATCCGGATGGGGGAAGCTTGTTATTTGTCGAACCTATAAAGGTGAGGTCGCCCCTGCTTAAAAGAGATGGTGGCTTGAGTGAATGATTTTATAAGACCGTGGAAGATTGTTAGATCGGATTATATCGTTAGGGATAAGTGGTTGACTTTGAGGGCTGATACTTGTGAGACAGCAGAAGGGATTACAATAGAGCCTTATTACGTGCAGGAGGTATGTGATTGGGTGCATGTGGTTGGTTTTGCAAATGATGGCAGGATCATAATTAACAGGCAGTACAGACATGGATCTCGTCAAATTTGCTTTGAGCTTCCAGGGGGCGGAGTGGAGCCTCTTGAATCGCCTTTAGAGGCCGCCAAGCGGGAATTTCTTGAGGAGACCGGATATCAAGCGCAGGAATGGATTCCTCTAAGGAGCTTTTCTCCAAATCCCGCGGGTCTAACCAACACAGTGCATCCCTTTATAGCGTTAGGTGTAGAGAGGAGCGGCGCTCAAAAGCTAGACCTTGGTGAGGAGATTGAGGTTTCTCTGATGACAGTTGATGAGGTGCTTGGATTAATAGATTCGGGGCATTTCCCCCAGGGACTTCAGATTGCGACCCTAATGCTGGCCCTCCGCCATCCCTCTCTCCCATCCCTCTCTTCTCAGACACCGCGCGTGAGCGACCTCGACATCTCAGAGAGCGCGAGGTGTTGGATATCTTAAATTATGCGCCATTGCCTCATTCGCGTAGATTCTGAGGGGCGACGTAGCTGGCAGCGCTATACTATTCGCTAGATTGAGGTCTGACGAGGGTTTGTGGCACCCCGAAAGCCCCCATGAAGATACGTTGAACCACATCAATTAGAACATGACTCGTATTTTTATTTGAGTTTTAAAAGCCCTAGTCGGTTGTTAAGTAAATGAACCGCAATAGGCCACGGTAAAAAGTGGAGGCTTGTACGTTCCCGGCGGAAAATTTACGTCGAGGTCTCCGCCCCGGTAGCGTTTTGAGGCCGACTTATAGTCATGCTGAGTATCAAAGTACCATGAGAGAACCTCTCGCTTTTTTGTCGCTTTGAGAGATAGTACTCGAGGCCTGTGGTCATTAGGCCCGCTTACCTTTGTCTTATTTGGACGGGCGCCAGGCTTGGTAAGTGACATGGCCCTAACTCCCATAAAAGGCTTAGGGCCCCTTTCTTCAAGGATTTTCTCTGTTCTTTCGCGCAACTTGCTTCGCATCATCGTCGCGTAAGCTTCTTGTGATAAGTGCTCATAGCCAGGAAGTCTCTTAAACTTCAAGCTGTAGGAGTCGGTGAAATCATCAATCGATACATGCTTACGCCAGCGCCTTGCGTCATTATAAGCCTTCCAGTTGACGACTTGGTAAGTTCGAGAGGTTCCTGTGACGGCATCTTCAAAGCAATTATATCCGGGGTAATCCTTGATATCAGCGACTAGTCCATCCTGTACAGGCTGCAGGACTATATAGAAGAACCAGTTCTCTATATCCTCTGGGGTGGGGAGTAGCTCTGATGAGTAGCGCCTATGCCAAAGCTTGCCACCCGGGTAGTCTTCTTGATACCGATTGACGGCGCGAGCTACTGATGAATTGAAATCTCGCATGAAGTGGGCTCGATTAGCTTTGGGAAAAATAGCTGCATTGTGCGTATGGTTGCCTTCCAGCGCGAGAGCGTAAAGATCTACTTCATGACGGGTTGTGTATCGGGCTGCATAGCCCAGAATCGCGTCTTCCAGCTTCTTTCTGTTAACCAACCATAGCTCGGAGTTTCGCGTACGAGTCGTCTGAAAAGATGCAATTTTGTTTGTCTCAATTCTGATGTGGTATCCCATAAGTACTATCTAAAATACTGAATTTACTGCCATATCTATTGCGGGCGTTGCCCTGTCTCCGCCGTCAGTCCTAAGAGTTGCTTGGCGTTTTCGCGACAAGAGCTATATCAGTCTGAGTTGGATCTGTTCTGGGATTAATTATCGATCATGCCCAAGACAAGTTGCGACCCATTTTGATCGCGCGGTGTCTGAGACGAGCGCTGATGACCTCGCGGTCTCTGAGAAGGAGTGGTTTACGGCGGGGCGGAGGCGGAGTAGAGTTCCCGAATGTCAATTATTAGGACGCTTCAGCTCTGGCGAGATGTTGAGATGTTCCAGGTGTTCGACCTAGATGAGGTTCTCACGGTCGAGGATGATTCCTGGCATATTTCGCTTAACGCACCTCTATTCCCAGAAGTTCCGTGGATAGCGCCTGAGTTGTGGGGACTTGATCCCGATTATAATTATAGCTTTGATCTCTTTCTTGGCATATTCGAAAAAGCTGCGGCTAAATCAATCGTGCGAGAGCTTTACGAGCGCGACGATTTTCTTGAGGACTTTGATGATTCAAGAGAATCAGAAGGAACAACGTGTGTTCTCCGGCTAGGAATATCTGGGGGCGGCGAGGTGCTGGTCGATGATTGTCGAATTTCAACACTCCCATGGTCCCTTACGGCTCTTAAACGAGGCTCTGATCTTTCGTTAGATGCTTTCGATGCTTATGGCCGCGATCTGCTGATGAGAATCTCTTCATGTCGCGTGACGGAGGAAGATGTAACGCCTGAGGGCATTGCTCCCCTTAAATGGGGTGAGTTGTTAACTATTAATGAAGAGACACTCAGAGATTTAGAGATCCCTTGGCGCAATTTTTCTGATCGGGTTGTCATCGTCGCTCACCGTTTGGGTAGGAAAAAGCCTAAGTCAGAAGTCGAGCTCGTTTCCACGGAAGTCTCAGCCACTAGTAGCGAGGATCGATCAGAATCGCGGATTGAGACCGTTGAAACTGATATCAATGAGGGAAGGCGCCCGATAGCTAATCCGCAGACTCGAATAAGGAGGAAGTGCGATATCCTTAACTCCTTCTTCTTAAGAGATCTGCAAAGAGTAGCGCAGCGATCCGCTGATATGCCTAAGCAGTCACCACTCGCTAGGTACGTATCAGCTACTCCTCATAGCAATAGAGTGGATGTAGCGAGGCCATCATCGCGACTTTGGGATGGGGTGGGCGCTCGTGCGCTGCCACTGGGCAGATGGCCACATGAAGAAGCCCATTTTAATTCATTGATGCAGCAGCTGGCTATTAATGAATTCATGAGTGGTAAGCACTCGCTCTTCGCGGTTAATGGGCCTCCTGGAACCGGTAAAACAACCCTCGTTAAAGACATAGTAGCGACAACTGTTATTAACCGAGCGCTGAAATTAGTTCGCTATAGATCTCCTGATGACGCGTTCGAGAGAAAGACGGTTTCCTGCGAGGTGGAACGAGCTAGGTTCGTCATTCGCAAGTTGAAGAGAGATCTCGTGGGGTTTGAAATAGTTGTCGCCTCAAGTAATAACAACGCGGTTGAGAATATAACCAGGGAGTTGCCAAAGAGGTCAGGGCTTGGACAAACATTTAGAAATGCGTCGTACTTAATAGAGGTTAGCAGATTGTATGATGAGATCCGCAGAGGTCGGAGCAGAGTCGGTGCGGCCAGCGGTGACGCGGCGCTTTGGGGATTGATAAGCGCACCATTAGGCAACCGCCGCAACCGAGAGTATTTCTGCGACGCCTTACTTTACGGTCCGACGGAGGAAAAAGATGAGAAGGTCAAAAGGCAGTCTCTTTCGGAGAAACTAACGCTTCATGAGTGGCGCAGGCGAATTCCGCCCCAGGGGAGCATGAGCTATGCCAAAGCTCGGCTGTCTTTTTTAGATGCGCATAAAAAAGTTGAGGAGGAGTTAGAGAAGCTCATCGAGCGAGGATCTTCGGCATTTCAGGAAGCTCATGACCCGAAAGAAGATTATCGTCCGCCAAGTGATGAAAATTTCGATTCCCTCAGTGTTCAGTCACGTTCTCCGTGGCTTAGTGAGAATTTGCTTGTCGCGCAGAGCAATCTTTTTTTGTCGGCTCTAGAGCTACATCAAGCTTGGACACGTGAAGCGCTCGGGCTTGGCACTAACCTCGCGGCGCTTGGTAAGCTACTAAGCAGACCAGATGCTTTTGATGAGCAAATTGCGACCTATATATGGCAAACGCTTTTCATGGTCGTTCCAGTTGTGTCTACTACGCTGGCGTCGGTTGAGCGCATGTGCTCGTCGCTAGGAGCGGGGGCTTTAGGTACAGCCATCATCGAGGAAGCCGGCCAGGCCACACCACAATCTGTCGCCGGCCTGTTATGGAGATCAAAACGCGCCCTGGTTATTGGAGACCCCATGCAGATTCAGCCAGTGGTATCGGCTCCAGAGGTCCTTATTCGCCATTTCTGCAAGACGCACGAAATCTCTAATCCGCTCTATTCTCCTTTGGCGAGCTCCGCGCAGAGTTTAGCTGATGAGTCGAATGAATTGGGAACATACCTTGAACAGAGCGCGGAAAACGCATGGATAGGCTCGCCACTTAGGGTACATCGTCGTTGTGTAGAGCCTATGTTCTCGATAGCGAACACTATCGCTTATGGGGGCTTAATGACCTATGGGACTAAGGACTCCCCGCCTGATGTGAGTCAGCTGACCTATTTGCCGGAGAGTACCTGGTATGACGTTGATGGAAGTTGTGCTACTCGACATTGGGTTCCGAGTCATGGCGATATAGCGTGCGAGATTTTAGATCGGGTTATGCGAGGGTATAGCGATCAAGAGCCGGATATCTTCTTTATCACCCCTTTTCGCTCAATTAAGGAGAGGCTAGCGAAGCTGTTGGTTGACAGAGCTCGCTCTATAGGATGCTCTAAAGATGTCGCGGCAGCAATTCGCAGAAGGGTTGGAACTGTACATACATTTCAGGGAAAAGAGGCGGAAGTTGTCGCCTTTGTGTTGGGATGTGACGAGAACACAAGGGGAGCAGCTCGTTGGGCTGGTGAGCGCCCGAATCTTGTCAACGTCGCTGTAACGCGCGCTAAAAAACGCATCTATGTGGTCGGCTCTCTATCTCTCTGGCACAATCAGGGCTTTTTCTCGGAGTTGGCGAGTAGTTTAGCTAGGGAAACTAGGCGCGGTCACTCCCTGGTATGAAAGTAGATCCTGAGCTACTGCGCTTCTTAGCGTCTACCAAACATCCCGCCGAATCCACCCATTCCCGGGCCGCCTAGCAAGCCACCGAGCGCTCCTGGCCCCATCTTCATAAGTTGCTTCATCATCTTTCGCATCTCAACAAACTGCTTAACCAGTTTGTTCACATCCTCAACGCTAGTACCAGATCCTAGGGCGATGCGTCTTCTGCGACTACCATTTAGGATCTCGTGGTCGCGTCGCTCCTCTTTGGTCATAGACAGAATAATAGCTTCTAGCTTGCGGAATTCCTTCTCCTGCTTCTCCGGGTCTACTTGTTTGGCAAGTTTGTTTATTCCGGGAATCATGGACATTAACGAAGATATACTCCCCATGCGGCGAATCATGCGCATTTGAGATAGAAAGTCCTCAAAGGAGAACTGTCCCTTTTTGAATTTCTTTTCTAGGTCCTCTGAGTCCTCGACTGTTACTTGCTGTGCTGCCTTTTCGATGAGTGTGAGAACATCTCCCATTCCAAGGATTCGCGAAGCCATCCGTTCAGGGTGAAAAGGCTCCAGAGCGTCAGACTTCTCTCCTAATCCCACAAACTTGATCGGCTTTCCGGTTACTGCTCGCATTGAGAGTGCCGCGCCTCCGCGGGCATCTCCATCTAGCTTGGTTAAAACCAAACCAGTCAGCGCGAGAGTCTGGTCGAATCCCTGTGCCACATTTACAGCTTCCTGGCCGGTCATTGCGTCCGCGACCAGGAGTATCTCTGTAGGAGCCACAACAGTTACTATTTGCTTGAGCTCGTCCATTAAAGCTTCATCGATCTGAAGCCGCCCAGCTGTATCAATGATCATCACGTCGTGAACATTTCTTGTCGCGAAATCGCGCGCTCGTATAGCGATATCAACGGGACGATCTGTGGGTTGCGAATCAAATACAGCGATACCAAGATTGGATCCTAGAGTCTTTAGTTGGGTGATGGCCGCTGGTCGATATACGTCGGCGGGTACTAGGAGCGGGGAGCGCTTGTATTGCTCCTTCAGAAGCCTAGCTAGTTTGGCCGATGTTGTCGTCTTTCCAGATCCTTGAAGGCCGACGAGCATAATCACAACCGGAGGAGCTGAACGTAGATCTAGCTCGGCAGCCTCTCCGCCCATAGTGGCGGTAAGTTCCTCATGAACGATCTTGATTATCTGCTGTTCAGGAGAGAGGCTTTTTAAAACGTTCTCACCAATTGCCTTTTCTGTTACACGGGAGCAGAAGTCCTTGGCGACCTTGAAGTTTACATCTCCCTCTAGCAGAGCCGTGCGAACTTCTTTCATTGTTGCTTCGACATCCGCTGCGGATATGACTCCACGCCCGCGGATCTTCTTTAAAGCGCCATCGATCTTGTCATGTAAAAAATCAAACATAGGGCAAGTTTATCCGTAGAAAGGGCTAAAGTACAGCAGACTCTGCTCTTGCAGGTGTATGTGCATTACCTTGGTAAATCCCGGAGATATATGTCGGCGAGCTCCGAATATCTTTTAGCTGAGGTAAGTATGTCAGCGACCTCTTCGTCTGTTAAATGACGTACCACCTTGGCCGGAGTCCCTACTACGAGGCTCCTAGGTGGAATAATAGTGCCTTTGGTAACAAGAGAATGAGCGCCTATGACACAGTGCTCTCCAATCCGCGCATTGTCGAGAACAGTAGCACCCATGCCGATTAGACTGTGGTTGCCGATTGAGCAGCCGTGAATGATAGCCCTGTGACCGATCGTAACTCCGTCGCCAATAACCACTGGAGACATTCCGTGAGACGAATGCACCAGCACATGTTCTTGGAGGTTGGTATCCTTACCTATTGTGATGGACTGAATATCACCTCTAACTACGGCGCTAAAGAAGACAGAGCTTCTCGCTCCGATTTTTACATCGCCGATAATCCACGCGTCTGGAGCTATAAAAGCAGAGTAATCTATGTTCGGAGAAGCGCCATTAAAGTTAGCTACTGGCATCCTTAAGCTAGAACCGACTTAACCTTCTCTATGACCCGGTCTTTACTGGGTAGAATTACTATCTCAAGCGCCTTGGAGTATGGCATCGGAGCCTCCAGCGAGGATACCAAGCCAACCGGCGCATCTAGCTCATCAAAGATCTCTGTTGAGATCAGGTGGCTGAGATAAGAACCGTAGCTTGCAATCTCATGCTGCTCCTGCACAATGACGCACCTATTAGTTTTTGCCACGGAGTTAAATACCGTCTCTTTGTCCAATGGCCGTAACGTTCTTAGATCAATAACCTCCGCTGATATCCCTTGCTGTGCTAATTCCTCAGCGACATCAAGTGTGAGGAAGAGGTTCTTTGACCAAGTAATTAGGGTCACATCCGAACCTTCACGCTTAATATCAGCTTTGCCGATCGGAACCAGATACTCACCCTCAGGAACGGGGCCGCGCTTGCCGTAGGTCAGCTCGGACTCGAAGAAAACCACTGGATTATCATTTCGAATCGAGCTCTTTAGTAACCCCTTCATGTCATAAGGAGTAGCTGGGGCAACAACAATTAAACCAGGGGTGTAGGCATAGAAATTCTCGAATGAGTTGGCGTGCTGAGCGCCCAACTGGAAGGCTGCTCCACCAGCTCCTCGAAAAACTATCGGACACGATATCTCCCCCGCTGACATGAGCCGTGACTTAGCGGCAGTATTGATAATCTGATCGATGGCGCAGAGTGAGAAGTTAAATGTCATGAACTCAACAATCGGTCTAAGTCCTGCCATTGCCGCGCCAATTGCTATCGCTGCGAAGCCGTTTTCGGCGATCGGGGCGTCTATCACGCGCTTGGGGCCGAACTGATCTAGCATCCCTTTTGAGCACTTGTAAGCGCCATTGTATCCGCCGACTTCCTCTCCGACTAGGAAGACATTCTCGTCGCGAAGCATCTCTTCGGTCATGGCTTCTTGCAGCGCATCTCGAATCTGAATCTCACGAACCGCGGCTACTTGTGAATCTGAATTATTTGGCATGGCGTTAGACATAAATGTAATCCATAGCAGTTTCTGGAGCAGGGAAAGGGGACTCCTCGGCAAACCTTACGGCGTCCTGAATCTCATTCTCCACATCTTGTTCAATCTGTTCACGAATGGCTTTCATCCCTAAGCTCTCCATGGTCTCTCCAAGAACCTTGATAGGGTCGCGAGCTTTCCAAGCCTCCACGTCTTGAGCTGTGCGATACTTAGCTGGGTCGGCCATGGAGTGGCCACGGTACCGATAGGTCTTAGCCTCTACTAAAGTCGGAAGATTTTGCTCCCGTGCGCGCTTGGCTGCGGCGAATATAGTTTCGCGTACAGCGAAAATATCGTGACCATCAACGGTTTCGCGAGCCATAGGATATGCCAGAGCTCGAATCGAGAGGTCTTCAGTTGGTGCCGTTTTCTCAAGAGGCGTCCCCATCGCAAACTGATTGTTTTCAATGACGAATATGACAGGGATCTTCCAAAGAGCACTGAGTGCCAACCCTTCATGGAATGAGCCGATGTTAATGGCACCATCTCCAAGGAATACTATGGCAACCCCGTCGCTTCCTTTATACTTCTCGGCAAACGCCAATCCAGCGGCTACAGGAACCTGCGCTCCAACTATACCCCAGCCTCCCATAAAGCGATTGGGTATGTCATAGAAGTGCATCGACCCGCCGCGACCTTTGGCGCATCCGGTTGCCTTTCCCATCAGCTCAGCCATTCCAGCCCGCGCGGAGCCTCCACGCGCTAGGTAGTGTCCGTGGCAACGATAAGCCGTCATTACGTAATCGTTTGGCTGTAGGACCGATAGAGCCCCAACGGCTACCGCTTCCTGTCCGATATAAAGATGCAGAAATCCGCCGATCTTCTTCTCGGTGTAAAGCCTAGCGGCCTCCTCCTCAAAGCGCCGAATGCGCAACATCTTTTGATATAAGTCACTTAAGAGTTCCTGTTCCATGGTATCTTTCTCGCCACTCGTGCGCTAACGCGCCATTTGTTTATATGACCCTGGTCACGGGAGGTTATACCAATGGCAGGTTTGGCTGTCCACCCGCCCATGAAGTCATTTAAACCTCGGTAACTATTTAGAGTGTATAGCGACTTAGGCCACTTTTAGGTTATTGTTTAAGGCTTATGAGCTCATATCGCTCCCTCTTGGCAGTAGATCCTAGTTTAACCTGTTCTGGATGGGCTTTGTTTTCTATATCCGACGGAAGGATTAGGAGTGTCGGGAAAATTCGAAGTGACCCACCAAGCCTCCCCATGGGGCATAGACTAAAATCGCTTCAGGAGCGGATCGAATCAGTTTTAGAGAGGATAGGATTAAGCGCCGGTGACTTGTTAGTCTGCGAGGCTGCCACGACCGTTAAAGACCCCCACAATGCTCTGAAGGTAGAGAATGTCCGTAGCATCTTTGAGACAGTAGCCCGTAACAGAGAGGTCACCGTACCAGGCAGAATTAATCCTCGTTCTGTGCATTACGAGGTAATGGGACTAAAGGGAAAACAGTTGCCGCGCACAGAAGTTAAGCAGGCTGCCGTTAGAACAGTAGAGGTTCTCTATTCTGATCAATTAATTGATTTGGGGATCGGGGTGGAGAAATTAGAGAGGCACCAGGATATAGTCGATGCAATCCTAATTGGCAGGTTGGCGTTAACAAAGATTCAGTCGGCGAGAAGCGCTAGTTTTCCGATAGAAACAGCTTTCGCGCCACGTGAGGGCCAAAAGAGGGGCTCTTGGAGAGTTAGATCTGGTGTGCATAGTTAGAAAGATTATGAAGATTCGGTTGAATTTAAAAAATGTAGTTCCACTATCTGGAGCTGTGAGAATAGGGGGCGTTCTCGCCCTTCTTGCGGCGACTGCTTGGTTCATTCCCGATATAGTGTATGGGGATGATGCCGCGAAAATTGATACTGTTGAGGATGGCGCTACCAGAAATGAGACCGAGAATCGGGAGGCCGAACATGCTCAGGAAGTAAGCCAAAACAAAGGCGAATCAGCTCCAGTTAAATCCAGGAAAGCTTCGAAAGTCGACCCGAATTTATTTCCTGGGGGAGACCCTCGCGGAGTCCCTGACCTTGTAATTTGCAGCCAGAATCTCAAGCTATTTGGAACCTTTGATACGATGAGCCGTGGTAATCCTGGATTTACACGGCAAAAGTACGAGGCAAAAGTAGAAGATTTAGTAGCTCGCTTTGTGAGCGCTAAATGTGATGTGGTTGCCGTACAGGAGGTTATAGGTAAAACCCCTCTTGATGGAGAAGCGGCCTTGAATAATTTAGCGGATCGTTGGAGATCCCGCACTAACCGTTTCTTTAAAGTTATGACAGCGCCACCATCCGAAGGGAGTATGATAAATGGTTTTATAGTAGCGCTAGACCGAGCGACTGTGCTGCAGAGCTTGCAATACGGCAGGGTACAGCTCCCAAAGATCTGGTCACGTCAAAAGCCCAGATTGTTTTCGCGACCGCCTTTTGAGGTGCAGCTATCAGTTAAATCGCGCGACTCTGATGTAACTAAGACCCTGTCGATCGTCAATTTTCATTTTAAGTCTAAACGTGGGGGACAAGACGATCCAACAGGGCTTGAATGGGAGACTTATCGGATGGAAATGAGTGAGGGTTTAAGGCGAGTTCTCGAGATGCGCCACAAAGATTCCTTCGCATCTGGAGATTCGATATTAGTAGTCCTTGGTGATCGTAACAGTAATTTCGATGTAGCTAGTGCCAGGATTTTAGAGGGGTCTCTTTCGCTAGCTAGCTTCGGTGAAAAGGGACCTTGCCGATTAAGCAAGCGCGGTGTGCCACTTTGCATGGCTGAATCGGAGAGCCCACGCCGACTATTCAGTGTTTTAACCTCAAACGCCAGAGTCGCCTCATACCCCGGGACTTTTAACTATAAGGGTGAATATTCGTGGCTTGATGAGATAGCTCTCCCGGCGGAGAGTCTTCGTTATGCCTGGCAAAGCGCTTTTAGCGAGGGGGAATATTCCTCTGGAGTAGTTTATGAGCCTCCAGGAGCCTCTGACCACGCCATGGTGTATGTCAAATTAAACTGGTAGCTCGTGTGAAAAAGATTTATTCGGCTCCACTCTAGGTTTTGTGCGTCGAATTAAGTCGGTTATTTTATCCAGACAGGCTTCGACTATTGATTGGTTGCGATCCTTCGCCGCTTTTTCTAGCGCGCTCGCCGCTCCTGCCAGCTCTTGAAATCCATACATCCCGGCACTCCCTTTTAGTTTGTGTGCCTGAGCGGCAAGCTTCTGCCAGTCCCCGTCTTGTGAGAAGCTGTTAATTTCAGCTAGGCGGCTAGGTAGGCTCGCGACGAATTCATTTATCAATTCTCGCATTTCAATATCCTCATCTTCTATTGACGAAAGAATGGGGGACTCCCTGTTCGGGTTTGCGGCAGATGGTAGATATTTACTGATCAGAAGATAAAACGCTTGCCGATCAAATGGCTTGCTAAGATGCATGCAACATCCGGCCTCTAAAGCCTGCTCTACATCTGATGTCATCGCTCCAGCGGAGACAGCCACAATCGGGGTTTTTACTCCCGCTGACCGGATCTGGCGAGTTGCTGTTAAGCCATCGACCAAGGGCATCTGAACATCCATTAATATAAGGTCGAAGGCTTCCTCAGTGGCGACCCGCGTTGCCTCTTGTCCATTTTCAACCATAGTGATTCGAGCCCCAGTCTTTCTTATAAGGTGCTCAACTAGCCTTCGATTATCGAGAGCGTCGTCGGCAAAGAGGATCTTGCCCTCTAGGCGCGGAATCTCATGTCTAAAGTTGTCGGTTGTTGGTGGTGAGTCGGTCGTAGCCTGTTGTAGAGGCGCGTTATTTCGCTCTCCGTAAGATTGGATCTCAAATGAAAAAATTGAGCCTACGTTAGGTTCCGATCTTACATTTATTGCACCCCCCAAGGCATTGATTAGACGTCGAGATATGCTTAGTCCAAGTCCGGTCCCACCGAATGAGCGAGTAGCAGACTGATTGGCTTGATAAAACGGTTTAAAGAGGTTATCCACTTCTTCCCTGGTTAATCCGATCCCAGTATCAGAGATCTCGAACGCGACCTGATGTCTGTCCTGATTCCATGAGACCGATACATCCACGCCGCCATCAGAAGTGAATTTAATGGCGTTACCTATTAAGTTGATCAGGATCTGTTTGAGTCTTAAAGGATCAGTGGTGATTGAACGAGGCAGAGGCCACTTATAGTGCACGTTGAAGGAGATCGATTTTTCAGCGGCAGTTGGAGCGAACATGATTTTTAGCTCCTCTACTAAATCCACTAAGGCGCACGCTGAATGTTCGATGGTAAGAGCTCCAGCATCTATCTTGGATAGGTCGAGGATCTGATTAATTATACTTAAGAGGTGGCGACCGTTGTTTAGAATGACGTCCAAACAATGTCGATGAGATGGTTCAACTCGAGCCTCCTCGCGAAGTGCATCCGCAAATCCAATAATAGCAGTTAGAGGAGTGCGAATCTCATGGCTCATGTTCGCTAAAAACTGACTTTTAGCTAAGGTAGCCGCCTCAGCCGCTTGTTTGGCCGCTTTTAGCTCCTCTTCTGCTTGACGCTTTTCAGTAATGTCTTCGATAGTTGAGACCCAACCACTTACGGTGTCAGTAGCGTTAATAGCCGCGGCCTTTAAGTTGCACCAGGATATCCCCCCGTCAGAACGTTGATAGCGCAGAACATGCTCAAAGGACCTAGCGGTTTTATTGGCCTGAGCCCACGCAGTTGATATTCCATCGTAATCATCAGGATGAATACGTTTAAGCCATCCGGAGCCTAGACACTCTTCTATACTTAATCCTGAGATCGCTTGAAAACGTCCGTTAGAATAGATGCAGTTTCCGTTAGAGTCCGTTACCACGATACCTAAAGGAGCGGCTTCGCTCACTGCTCGAAATCGCGCCTCATTGTGTTGGTACTGAAGCTCGTCTGAGCTTCGCAGGCTTAGGTCAACGCACGAAGACACGTAAGCCTCGAGACGGCCCGCTGAAGAGAAGAGAGGTATGGCTTGTTCCATTACCCATCTGTATGTGCCGCTTACGTGCCTAAGTCGGTATTCATGTTGAAACTTGCTCTGAGTCTTAACAATTTGAGTCCATTTCGCTTGGTAAACTCCGCGATCGTCGACGTGAACTGACTCCCGCCAGCAGTCGGCAAGACTTTGCTCCTGAGATAGTCCGGTAAAGTCACACCACGCTTTATTGGAGAGGGTTCTGTTTCCAGCTTGATCTGAGATCCAAAGCAGAACAGGCGAGGCGTCCGCAATACGGCGGAAGCGTTGCTCACTATCTTCGAGTGATGAGATCGTTCTTTGCACTGCGGAGAGTTTGTTGTGCAGTTCGACCTGAGCAACAATATGTAACGCCAGGTTCTCCAGAGTCTTTAAAGCCTCACTCGATACGTTCTTTTTCGGTGTTGTGTCGGCTACGCAGAGGGTGCCGATTACCAGGTGATCCTTGGTGGTCAGTGGAAAGCCGGCATAAAATCTGAAGTTATGCGGGCGACGCGCCAATAGGCAGTTCTTTAATTGTCGTTCAGCAAGCAGATCGTCGATACGAAGGGGGGTGTCGCTTAAAACCGTCTCGGCGCAGATCGACTCTTCGCGAGAGACATCAATTCCTTTATCGAAGCCAATTGTGGTGCGGAATATCTGTTTAGTGCTCTCTATAAATGAGATGTAGGCTATCGAGCATCCTGCGATCTGCGCGGCAAGGGTTGCTATTGATTGCAGCGGGGCATCAAGTCCCGGGTCTAGGACATTAAGCGCCCTCAAGCGCGCTAGACGCTCTTGCTCGTTAGGTGGTTTCCTCATTCAGTCCTCCCGGGTAGGGGAGTCGGCTGATTAGGCCCGGTTCTTAAGGTTTTGGTTCATGGGATAGAAATTCCAGTTCTGATTTGGAACAAGACGAGGGCTGTTTTGTTGTTGGGCGTAACTTTATAGCGCCTTACGCGCGGTCTCTGAGAGTGCGAAAATCGGTAACTAGCTGAAAGGACGTGCGCGCGGTCTATGAGAGGGGGTAGTGAGAAGGGGGCGAGGGAGCTAAAGTTTGGGTTACTGATCCATCCCTAACTGCCGCCTCGCCTCATACAAAGCAATTGATACCGCGTTACTCAGGTTTAGACTGCGAACGTATTCGGTGACTATGGGGATTCGGAGGATCTGTGAGGCCGGATAGTTAGCAAGAAATTCCTGGCCCAGTCCCTTTGTTTCGCTACCGAAGACCAGGGCATCGTTTGGTCCGAACTCTGCTGTGGTATATAGCCGCTCTCCGAATTTCGAGAAGAGCCAAACCTTATCTGGTTTGGCGCTTTCTAGATAGTCACTCCACGAACTATGCCTAAACAGCTTCACGTGAGGCCAGTAGTCCAGTCCAGCACGCCTTACAGCCTTTTCAGTTATCTCAAAACCAAGCGGTTCTACTAAATGCAAAGGGGTATCAGTTGCGGCGCAGGTGCGTGATATCGAGCCCGTATTCTGAGGAATTTGCGGTTCTACAAGAACGATATTCATCTGTTATGGACCGGATAAGCGATTTAAGACAGCTAAAATGCCCCCGGAGGTTCATTTTTTTCCGGAAGCAGGGTATACATACTCCATGCTAAATTCAACTCTCATAGAAAGAATAGAAGTAACGCCCGACCTGCTTATCTTACGTGTTAAACCGGACGCTGGCGTGCCAGATTTCAAGCCGGGTCAATATGTTGCGCTTGGATTGATGGGAGCGGCCCCAAGGTACAGCGGCGCAGAGCCAGAGGTCGAGGCCCCTGCACCTGACAAACTGATTAAGCGGGCTTACTCAATAGGCTCATCGCCGATTCAGCGGGACTATCTTGAGTTTTATGTAGCGGTAGTTCCTACTGGTGCTCTCACTACAAGACTGGCTGCTCTAAATGTTGGTGATCGTTTATTCACGCAGCCCAAGGTGACTGGAACATTTACATTAGATGGAATCGAGCCCAATCGTAACCTTGTCCTGGTGTCAACTGGGACTGGTCTTGCGCCGTTTATGTCTATGGTTCGAACCGATGATGTTTGGACGCCGAGCCGTCGGGTCACTGTTATTCATGGTGTGCGATTTCCAGCCGACTTTGCCTATTCAGATGAATTGAGTGATTATCAGAAGCGCGATCGTGATCTCGTTTATCTTCCGATAGCAAGCCGAGCAGGTGATGATTACACGGGGCATAAGGGACGGATCCAAAGGCTTTTTGATGATGGTTTAGTCTCTCCTAATCCAGAGCAGGACTCGGTATTTTTGTGTGGAAATCCCGCGATGATTGAGGATATGGAGCGACATCTAGTTAGCAGAGGGTTCGTGGTGCATTCTAAAAAGAGCCCAGGAAATCTGCATGTAGAGAAATATTGGTAGTACCGGGTGCTAGTCGTATAGAGAGTCGATAGCTTGAGAGTATCGCTGGACTATTAGTTTTCGTTTCATCTTTAGTGTCGGAGTCAGCAGGCCGCTCTCAATACTAAAGTCCTCATCGAGGATAATGAACCTTTTGATTGTCTCATAGCTGGCAAGAGACTCGTTTACTTCAGACACGGCCTGCTCGAACCTCTTCAGAACGGCAGGGTGTGTTGATAGCGTGTCCTCTTGACAGACCGTAATTCCTTCTGCCTGTAGTTGTGCTCGTAGCTCTAGATCGTTTATGGTAAACAACATCACACAGTATGGTTTGCCGTCTCCGTAAAGAAACGCGTGAGAGACGAATGGATATCTCTTAAAGACGCCCTCAAGCTCAGTGGGTGGAATCTTCTTGCCCCCAGCGGTAATCACAAGTTCCTTCTTTCTATCCGTGATGTAAAGAAATCCGTCATCATCCAACCGGCCTACGTCCCCCGTTTTAAACCAGCCATCACCGGTCCAGGCTTCCGCGGTAGCCTTGGGTCGGTTGAGGTATCCTTGGGTAATGTTCGGTCCGCGCAGCCAGATCTCGTTGTCGTCAGGAGATATGAATGTCTCAACCCATTTGAATGCTGGACCAACACTACCAATCCTCCGTTTTTCCGGAAGATTAACGTGGGTGGCCACGCAGGTCTCTGTTAATCCGTATCCCTCACAGATAGTTATTCCAAGAGCATCGAAGAATTTGTTTACTTCAGGATCAAGGCGCGCCCCTCCTGACACTCCGTGTTTAAAATTCGGTCCAAAGAGTTGTGCGGAAACTTTTCTTCTTATTCCATCAAGCGCTGTAAAAATTATTGAGTCGATTATCCCGAGCGGCCTCCCTGCAGACTGGTTTGCCTGCTGCTTTTGAGAATTTTTTAGGCAGATACGTAAGATCTTGCTCGATAGTCCTGTGCCAGCGGCGCGTGTCTTAATTGCGCTCGCCATCTTTTCAAATAGACGGGGAACTGATGGTACGACAGTAGCGCTGCCTTCACGAATGTCGCGTGCAATAGAAGCTAGGTCTAGCTTTGATGAGTGGTGATCGATAACCGCAGGCAGCACTAGCGAGCTAGATGTTAGGTATCCAATGTAATAGATCAAGCGGGCGAACGAGTGTGCTAGAGGTAGGTACAGAAACAGAGAGCCATCTCCAGCGAACACGCCACTTATCGCTGCCTGTTCAACGTTGGTAAGGTGATTTCCGTGAGTTTGGATGACTCCTTTAGGGGGGCCGGTCGTACCAGACGTATACACGTATGAGGCGACCGAAGAGCGATCGATCTCAGCGGGAGTAGCTGGTGGGGAGCAGGGAAGAGATCTGTTCTCAACGATATCTCTCACGACATCAATTCCACTTAGTGTGGAAATGTTTTCGAACGCGATTATGGTTGAAAAGTTGAGTCTTTCGTTTGACGCCGGTATATCTTCACGCTCAGGTATAGGACAGGGGTTTGTCTTTAGCCAATCTATCTTGCGGGCTTGCTCTTCGTTCTCGATGAATACGAAGGACGCCTTTGAGTCGTAAATAATAAAACCAGCCTCTGCTGCGGTGAGAGATTGGTATACGCTCACAACGATAGCCCCGAGTGTCTGAGCCGCCATATCCGCCAACATCCACTCAGTTCGTGTGCTCGAAAGGATGGCTACCGTTGTGCCAGCACCAACACCCCTCCCTTTTAGGTAGTGAGCTAAGCGAGCGACCTTAACTCCAGCATCTCGATAAGTTTCCTCCCTCCAAACCCTAGCTGAAGATGCGGACGAGGCTAGGGCGTAGCGATATATAACTGTATCTGGTTCGCGGGCCACACGCTTCCAGAAGGCGTCAGCGATGTTTCTTGCATCCTTTACGTTTGCGTAGTGAGAGGGTTCCGCGCTGGTCATTGAGTCATGCTATTTGAACTGGGTACGCTCTGAAAAGAGCGTCCCATATGGATTTCAATCCCTATTTCTTTAGAGAGTTTAAAAATGCCACTACATCGCCCAACTGCTCATCCGAAAGATCGGCCTGAGCTGGCATTAGAACGCTAAGACCTACTGCAGCGCCCCCCTTTTTGATGAGTTCTTTGAGTTTGGCATCATCTGTGGCGTACTTGTTTTGACCAGCCGTGAGATTGCGCGGCTTCTGACCCTCCGGCATGGTCGCTGCTAGAGCACCATCGCCAGCCCCCTTATCTCCGTGGCACATAGCGCACCTCTGGCTATAGAGCGCCTGGCCCTTCGCCGCATCGGCAGCAAAAGCAGGTGATGCAAAGGATGCGGCGATTAAAGTTGATGTTAAAACAAGATATTTTTTCATACTAATCTCCAGATTCTTTCGATGGGAAGTTTTTTGCTCAGGCTATACGTCTCTTCTAACCGATAGTATAGTGATGGAGATCACTCTTGAAAAGGATCAACTATTGTGAGCTTTTACAACCGAGGGTAATAATTCCGCGACTAACGTTGCCCGCGCCTCATTATCACCAGGAGTAGTGTAGAGAGATATCTGTATGTTCAACACTTTGCTAGTATCGATCAGGAGCAGGACTAAGGCTGAGTGGCAGAGCTATTTTAAGGATCGGCTGGAAGAGGTGCGTTCCTATGTCAGAGAGAACGGCGAAAAGGCATCGCTGCTGGGTTTTATGCTAGGAGTCTTGATTGTGACGTTCTACAAATTGGCTCTATTTTTATCTTGCATAGCTCTAATAGCGTATCAGCTCGTTCTCCTCATCGCGGAAGATAAGAGTGACTAATTTTAGAAACTCTCTGAGTCTCTTGCAGTTTTACCCGCATCAAAAGATCTATAAGAGGACGGCCCGATTTCACATGAGAAGTTACGGGAACTATTGTTTGCTTGACGATTTCTCGAGTTGTGACAGAGGGTTATGTCCTTAGCAAAGTTAGCGCTGAATTGTTTAGTGCCAGCTATGAAGTGACGATTCTCTCTGAAAGGGAAATAGAGCATGAGCAAAGCTGTAATTACCCCCGACCAATTTATCTACGTGGCGCATGATTTGGAGGCGGCAGGCCTCTGTTGGAATCCCGAGATCGGGGATGAGGTCGCCGACCGAGATGGCAAGCACCCAATAGCAATTCTAGTAGACCCTCAGGGAATGTCCCCTGAAGAGCTGCGCTCCTGTTTCGTCTGGCTGCCGACGGTAGAGCAGATGTTGACTCAATTTGAGGCTAGGCAGGCAGTTCTATTTCATGCAGGTCTGGAGTTAAACGATAACCAGATGTGTTATAAAACGGTTATACAGGCGTCAAACGCCCACATCGAATCCAAGGGAGTTTCTTTTAGATTGGCGCTAGGGCTTGCATTGCGTGGTTTGCTGATGTCAGACACGCCGACGATAATTAATTAAATCTCTACCCCGCTTTGCTCCGCAAAGCCTCCCCTTAATAGGGGCTAACGAGGTATTATGTTGTTCTATGAGGTCATGTAGTTCATTTTTAGTTCTGCTCTTATGCCAGGCGCTTTTCGCTCAGGTATCTTTTTCAGATACGCCATCTCTCAGAATTGGAGCCCTAATGGCTCTCACAGGACAGTACTCCATGCAGGTAGGGGCCTTCAGAGAGGGGCTTGAACTGGCGGCAGACCAGCTCAATAGCGAGGGCGGCATAAATGGAGCACGAGTGGAGATCCTCGTAGAGGATACGGGCAATATCCCCGTGAACGCGCTCACTTCGGCGCGCAAAATGATTAGGTCTGCGGGCCTCGTAGCAGCTATAACATCATCGTATCCTGAATTGGCTACTGGTGCGGCTGAATTTCAGCGTAATCGTATACCGGTGGTGCACTTGTGGGATGCCAGTCCTGAGATTGAGGAGATGGGAGATTATCTTTTCGGGATCGGTCCATGGATCCCTAGTGCAGGTGAGGTGAGCGCTAAATTCGCAGCGCTGCGACTCAAAGCAGTAACTGCGGTAACGTTTCACGTAAATGACCCTTGGTCTCAGTTGGTCACTGATTATTTTGAGAGAGAGTTTGTAGCAAATGGGGGGAGGGTGCTGAGGTCTTTCGCATTTAATCCGCAGGACCAGGATCTGAGGGCGGTTTTCTCAAAAGTTAGGGCGTTAAAACCAGACGTTATTTACTCTCCGGTCGGTGATAATATCGTCCCGTTTTATTCGCAGCTAAGACACCAAAATCCATCGGTTCCAGTGATATCTTCTGATGTAATTTCAGAGGAACATGTCAAGCAAGCGCCGGCTGTATTCGATGGGATATATCAGAGTCAAATGGGGGATCCCAAAGGAGATAAGATGGTGGAGCTTTCCGATTCATATGCGAGGAAGTTCAATAAGCCGCTCACCCTGCCATGGTTTGTTGCTACAGGGTATGACAGCGTTAAACTCATCGCGGTTTGTTCGAAGAAAGTTGGAGCTATGCCGGTAGCGGTGAGAGACTGCATAGCGAATACTAAGGGTTTAACCGGGGTTAGTCAGACATTCTCGTTCAATGAAGGTGGCTCTTCACCACAGCAGGAGAGCGTATTCCAGCTAAGGCAGGGCAGGTTCACGCTGGCGGAGTAGCGGTGTAGAAACCGCTATGCATGGCTCGGGCAAGAGCCGCGAAACTTATCGCTCTAATATATCGAATAATACATGGAACAAAGGTTAGGCCGCGAGGCCGGCTTGGCTATCTGTGGATTATATATGGGCTACCACGCAAGAATAGAATGTAGGGAGATCGCGTCTTTCCTGACCACTCGAGCTAGGAACTCTGAGCTTTGGTTTGTTAATAACCGGGAGCTAGAGCAGGCGATCCTTGGTTATGCGGCGCGTTACTCGACCCGCTATGGGGTTAGTCTGTACGGATTATCTATTGAGGGGAATCACACCCAGGAAGCTGCGATGTTTCCGAACGCCAACCGGGCTCACTTTATGCGGGATTTTAACTCCTCGGTAGCTCGTGCTGTACCGCGTTATCAACCTGGTTACACAGGTGGGAGGCTTTGGGCTAGGCGCTATTCAGCAGAATACCTGGTCGGCCCAGAAGACATCGAAGCCTATTTCTTTTACATAGTTTTGCAACCGGTGAATGACGGGTTAGTTGACGATATAAGAGATTATCCCGGCTATAACTGCTTTGAGGATGCCGTTACAGGCACGGCGCGTCAGTACAAAGTGATTAAATGGAAAGAGTACAACGACGCAAAGCGTCGGAAGAAGACCCCTGTATCAATCGATGATTTCACAGAGCTCTGCACGC
>Ga0214921_10002631_pt1 | contig 28890 bp, 23 predicted proteins | sample LL1505_MetaG_FD_177992 | JGI IMG/M metagenome (GOLD analysis project Ga0214921, IMG submission 177992) | Freshwater microbial communities from Lake Lanier, Atlanta, Georgia, United States - LL-1505 | ecosystem: Environmental > Aquatic > Freshwater > Lake | place: USA: Georgia | collected...
TGGGCCATAAGGCTAGACTGAAAACCCAGGGCTGCCATCTCAACGATACGTCTTCCATTACTTTGCGTGCTGTCAGCAGAAATTTCACGCTGAAGCCTCTCAGCAAATTTACTTAATCGTGCATCGCCAGATGAACCCGCTCGAATTTCATCAAGCAATATATCCACGCAATCTGGTGTTCGCTGAATTGAGCGCAACACATCCAGACAAGCCACGTTACCGCTTCCTTCCCATATGCTGTTGAGCGGCGCTTCGCGGTAAAAGCGAGCCATGGGACCTTCCTCGATATAGCCATTTCCACCCATACACTCCATTGCCTCCCCCATAAACGTTGGATTGCGCTTAGCAAGCCAGTATTTAGCTGTTGGCGTCAGGACTCGTTCAAGCAAGCTTTCTGCAGGTTCCCTGGGCGCACTATCAAGTGCACGTGCCAAGCGTAAAGCAAGCAGCGCAGCAGCTTCAGTCTCGAGGCACAAATCAGCCAGAACACATTGCATCATAGGTTGGTCAATTAAGGTTTTGCCGAAAGCTTTTCGTTCTCCGCAGTAGTGCAACGCCTCGTTAAGACCTCCGCGCATCATGCCTGCGGTAGTAGTGACGAGGTCCAGCCTAGTCATTTGAGCCATCTCAATCAAAGTAGCTATACCTCGACCCTCTTCGCCGATGAGTAGCCCCTGGGCACCGTTGTATTCTATTTCTGCAGAGGCGTTCGACCGGTTGCCGCATTTGTCCTTCAGGCGTTGAATATGAATCGCGTTGCTGCTACCGTCTGAAAGCCACCGAGGCACCAAGAAGCAAGTTACACCCGCCCCTGTTTGCGCAAGGGTAAGGAAAGCGTCACACATTGGAGCCGAACAAAACCATTTGTGCCCATTCAGTAGATATACTCCATCACTCTGCAGTGTTGCCTTACTTACTGTGCTGCGCAAGTCAGAACCACCTTGTTTTTCAGTCATTGCCATGCCAACAATAACTGAGTGCTTTTGCGATATGTGTATTGGCCGTGAGTCGTAACTCAACGCCAGCATCTTGGGCTCCCACTCAGCTGCCAGTTTCGAATTCATTCGAATTAAATGCACCGAGGCAAAAGCCATCGTGATTGGGCAAGATGTTCCGTTTTCTGCCTGGTTCCACAGATAGTTAAGGGCAGCACGGGCAACAAATCCACCAGGACGGTTCTCGTTCCAAGCAATCGAATGAAGCCCAGCACCCATAGCCAGAGACATTAGTTCATGGTACGCAGCGTCATATTCGACTACGTCAACACGATCTCCAAACTGGTTATGTGTGTGTAGTCGCGGGACATTTCTGTTAGCCTTGTCCGCCAGAGACTGCATGCGGTGGCTACCGATCAATTGGCCCAGTTCTGTGGCCCGTTCGTCCACCCAACCGCCTCCCTCTCTTACCACAGCAGATTTCAGGATGGCATTGCCAGTCCAGGCGTTGAACTCTGGCTTAAGTTTGGGTTGATTCAATGTAGGCATTTCTCGTCTCCTTGTCAGGTTTTAAGCATCGAGCGCGCGCGCTCTAGCATGAAGGGGAATGATTCACCTAGTACGTCCCAGGCTGGGTTATGGCGTTTTCCGCTTTGGTGCATCTCAAAATAATAGGCTGTGTTGCAGGCTAGGCGATACCCAGCCAATGCGCGGAACCAGTTAATGTCTGACATATCAATACTCGTACTTTTTGCATAGAAGGCAATTAGTTCCTCTGGGGACGGATGCCAACCCATGCGATCTTTGCGCATTGGTCCCCAAGCCTCCACGTCGTACATCATGCTCACCCAACCTAGGTCTAAAAGAATGGGGCCTAGCGTCGTACTTTCCCAATCAACAACTCCTGTCAACTTGCCTTCGTCAAAGAGCCAGTTGTTTGAATAGAAGTCGCCGTGCACAATGCCCGTCACCCAATGGCGGGGTGCATACTTATGGAGCAGTGTGCGCAGCTCCATCCCCTCGCGTATCCACGCCTGGTTGGAGCTTTTTTGAAGCACACTGACCCAATGGTCAATCTCCATCACGAGCGAGCGAGGTGTGCTCCAGCCATGAAGTGTTTGCATGCCGTCAATTGAATGAATCTGAGTCAGTTCATGCATGGCCTTAAAAAATAGCTGGCCAAATTCGTTGGGGACTCGCGGCGCGTTCCTGTCAAAGATGTCGGCCAGCGACTTGCCCGGTAGGCGCTTCATTACGATGTAAGGTTGGCCAAACCATTTAATCTCATCTGAGAACCAGCGAATTGCTGGCGCTGCAATTCCATGGTCGACCAGTACGCTCATCAACGGCACCTGCCGCAAGACATCAAAATTATCCTTGGGCCGAACACCGATCGGTGGCACTTTAAGAACTAGGTCCTCTTCAGGCTGGTCAACTTGTTTTACAACAAAACCAACGGTAACACCAGAATGTCCGCCCAAAGATGAAACGCCAGAGAGCACTGCATCTGGCCCGTAATACTCGGCCACCCAAGCCCGCAGTTGCTCTTTGGCAATATTTAAATACTTCACGCCGCTTTACCGTCTCTTAACTCGCGTCTTAAAACTTTTCCACTGGCAGTGCGTGGCAATTCAGAAACAAATTTCACTATTCCTGGGACCTTAAATCGGGCTAGCTGTTGGGTACAGAAGTCGCGAATCTCATTTTCTGTAACAAGCTCGCCAGATCTGAGAACGATAAAGGCGCACACATCCTCGCCGCGGTAGCTGTGAGGCATACCAACTACTGCGCATTCTGCAACTGCAGGATGTCTGAATAGAGTGTCTTCCACTTCACGTGGCCATACCTTGAACCCAGATACATTAATCTGGTCCTTCTTGCGATCCACTATATAAAACCAGCCCTTCTCGTCCACGAAGCCAATGTCACCTGTTAGGAAACCTTTGGTTGTGAAGCTGGCTGCACTCTCTTCGGGTTTGTTCCAGTAGCGTGTAGCTACTTGAGGGCCAGAAATAGCCAGTTCACCGTAAGACCCGCAAGCAACTGGCTGGCGCATATCGTCCAGCACCAGCACGTCCGTTTGCGAAACGGGGATTCCAACAGCCAATGCGCCTGAGACATGATCAACTGGTGCGTTGTGCTCGCGGGGTGCCATATGGGTTGGCCCTGTCGCTTCGGTCATGCCATAAATGCCAAGAATCTGGAAGCCAAACTTTGCTCTGAAGCGCTCCACAATGGAAGCTGGCACTGGTGCGCCGCCCGAGTAAACCTTGGTAAGTGACTTTAAATCGTCGCCTTTGACTTCTTGCGACTCAAGGAGTGCTACAAAGACGGTTGTCGGGCCGATCGTGAAAGTTGCAGCAGTTTCGCGCACTATGTCGCAAAACAGGGACACCTCAAAGCGGTGTGTCAAAACTAGCGTGGCCGGTATCCACAATGCTGTCGCCATATATGCCAGCATGCCTGTAATATGGACCAGCGGAGCTATTGCAAGGATCACGTCACTGCGACCAAGATGCATCCACTGCCGGTATAACTCAACACTTTGTGCCATGTTCGCATGGGTGCTGACAACGCCTTTGGCAGGGCCAGTAGTTCCCGAAGTGTAGATTAATGTTGCTACGTCAGAAGAGAGCGGCTCATTGTGGTTGGACGGAACTCTGGTCAGATTATTTTTGACAAGTTCTTCAAAGCACTCTGTCACTAAAGACATGCCCTCAACCCGTCCTAAGCTTTCTGCAATGGCCGTTGTTGAACCGCTAGACGCTCCAAACGCTCTTACATCGTTGCGGGTTTGGTAAGCGCGAGCGTCACAAGTCAAAATACGTCTCACACCAGCCCTTTGCGCAGCCTCTAGCGTCATAACTAGCCTGTCCCCACCATGACAAACCAGAACGCTTGCTCCGCTATCGAATAGCACCTCATGCAGCTCACGCGCCTGGTACATTGGATTAACTGTTACAACGATGCCGCTAAGCTTCCAAGCCGCCAGCGACGCAATTACAAACTGTGGAACGTTCTGCAGATAAACTGCTAATCTATCGCCTTTCAAAAATCCTTTTTCCTGCAGTGCCACGGCCAAGCTATCACTGGCCTTGTCGAGCTCCCGCATAGTCATAGACCAGTCAAAGTAACGGATCACAATATGTTGCGGGTCGTAGCACATAGCTTCACGAAAGCCGGACACAATGGTGCTGCCCCTTGGAACCATCATCAAAGGAACGCCCGAGTCATAAATTTCTAACCATGGACGAATCGGATCAAAGGTTTTCATTTGACAGCTCCGTATCACGCAAATCCGTAGGGTGTGTAGGTGCCAAATATGTAATGTTCAAAATGTGCCATCCCCTTGGCACCGTTTGGACCCTCGAGGAAACAGGGAAACTCGGTTTGACCAAAACGTTTCTTTTCAGGAATGTGCGGTGGGCCAGAATTAGCCACGTACTTACCGGTGGCGTATCTATCCCACTCTACTACCGGACCGATTCCACGGTAAGTACCTGGTCGCTCGTTGTCATGCCAGCCGCCAGAGTAGCCCCCACCCTGCACATCTGCAGACGTACCCGCAGAAGTCATTGTGTAGTCATGTGACCCACCTAGCTCGTCGCGCAAGCGAAATGAGCCACTAATCACATTACGGGTTCCTTCCTGATATTTAATCTGGTGTTCTACTCCTACAAGCTTGATGCGGCGACCGTCTTCAAAATCAAGAACTCCTTCGAAGTCAAGAATAGAGCCGTCTACCCCTTCATGAGTCTGGAAGAAGCCGCTGTGCCCTTCAACCTCAAAGGGCACCCAGATACGAAACCTACGATGGTCTGATTCGTCAGACTCTCCTGGCGCGCCCTTACTAGGAGTTCGCGGGCCCATGCTTGCGCGGATACCCCAAGAGTGATCGCGTATGGCATACCAGGCGTCTAGATTAGTCCGATGCCCATCAAATTCGACATAGCCGTTGGCACGGCTTATCTGCGTATAACGGACCAGGTCGTTAATAAGTCGACCATACTTCCAGTGTCGGTAGGGCAGTTCCATGTGGGGCTGCGCAACAGCATTAAAAGTAAGATCAAATGAAAGATTAATTGGCGATTCCTTTAGTATCATGCGAACCGACTTCATGGGTGAGGTGATTTCCAGACTCAATGGGCCGATCTTCAATACTGTGTAATCAGGACGAAGTGCTCTTGAAAATCTGCAGGACCTCTGTTCGTCATGGTGCGCGATGGTGGCGAAGCCATCAATAACGTTGTTGTTTGGGTGTAGGCGAAGTCCGGCAGAAATGTACCAGTCCTTGGCATAAGTTGCGAAATAGTAGCCATCGCTAAAATGCACATCCGATGTCGCCAGCACATTAAATGGCGTTGGAGTTTGGTGAAATGGCAAGTCGTCAATATCATGAAGGTTCATGGTGATAAGTAATAAAAATATTCAGATTTCAGGAGGTGGGGCTTGTATGGACTCGGACAGGCTTTTGATCAAAACGTGCTAAGAGCGTTCCCAGAATTCCCTTGGGCATGTAGATGATGAAAAGAATAAGTAGCGCGCCGTAAATAAGTTGATCTACTCCTTGTGACTGACTTCCCAGAACGATACGCAGCGACTCTGACAGAAATAGCAAAAGTAAAGCACCTACTGTTGGTCCGAGCATCACGAACATGCCGCCAGCGATGGCGCCAAAGACAATTTGCAAGGAAACCGTGAGGCTGGCCACTGTTTGTGGATTGACATACAGCTGGTACTGCGCATAGAGGATTCCACCGATGCAAGTCATGAGGGCCGACAGTAAAGTAATAGCCATCTTGGTTCGAGAAATATTAATGCCGATAGACGAAGCTGCTTCCTCATCCTCGGCAATAGCCTCGAGTGCCAAGCGGCTCATGCTGCGATCCACCTTATGCCATATGAAAAGACCCAAAAGCCAGAAACCCATAACTACATAAAACCAGACTATCTTGTTCGAAAACTGTAGGGCTAAGATTGAGTAGCTTGATCCCTCAGCGACGGCGGCTTTGGGCGTCATGCCAAGGGAACCACCGGTTTGTTCTCTCATGGCGACGATCACTAGGCGAACGATTTCTGATAGCGCCAAAGTGACCATCGCAAAATAATTTCCGACGATCTTGAAACGAAAGCATGGCCAGCCAATCAGGAACGCGATCACTAGGCTCACGGCAATACCTACCAGTGCACCCACCCAGGGCGACCAGCCAAACAGGTTCCACATCATCACAACGCTGTACGCACCTACGCCAATAAAGGCACTATGGCCAAAACTAACAAGACCAAGCCGCCCCATGATCGACCAGCTTGTGTAAATGTACGACCACAAAAGTGCGACTATTAACAAATGCATAGGATAGGAGCCCAAGCCAAGCAGTGGCAAAGTACCTAGAATGACCAAAAGAAGCCACCCAATTTTTTTTATCATGTCAAGTCCTTGTGATTGTCTTGGGGTGATTTTGCGTTTGGTAAATCACTGTTTAAGCTATCGCTTAAACAGCCCCTGAGGCCTGACAAACATGGCGACAATAAAGAATCCAAAAGCGATCACATAGCCCCATTCGCCTTGCAAAAAGTAGCCGCCAATTGAGATGATTTGCGCCAAAATGAATGCAGCAATAAAACCACCAATTAGATTTCCAAGTCCGCCCAGCACACATATGACAAACAAAATTGGTCCGAATGTCAGACCGACTGCTGGATGGAGATCATATTGAAGCACTAGTAGACAGGCTGCAAGCGCCGCCATAGCTCCACCAACAGCAGATGTCAGGAGATATATTTTCTCGGCATTCACACCTATTAACGGCATCACCTGCCGATCCTGGCTAATTGCTCTTATAGCTGTTCCAAGAAAAGTTCGGTTCAGGAACAGATAGGTTGCAGCAATGGCAGCTATTGACACAATAAAGCCAATGATGCGCGACCATGACAAACTAATCTCGCCAATATTTAATGACGGTAGATTGACGCCGATATTTTTGTACTCGATACCGAAGACAACTGTAGCTGCTGCCTGTAAGAAAAATAAAACGCCACCAGTTACCAGTAGCTGGTTGATCGGCTCAGCTGACAGCACAGGACGTATGATGAAACGATGCAATGCGTAGCCAATGACACAGCCAAAAACCAAACCACCTGTCATGGCTATGGGCAAGGGGACGCCTATCACCTTGAATAGCCACCAAATGGAATACATGCTGACCATGATGAGCTCTGCATAACAGATCCAGACTACTTCTATCACACCGAAAATCAGGTTCAGACCCAGGGCCAGTAGAGCCAGCAGACCACCTAGCATCAAGCCATTGATAACTGCCTCTAGTAAAAAAATGTCGAAAATCTGCATCATGTTTGAGGGCTTTCAGGAGACACCAAGATAAGCTTGGCGAATTTCACTGCTTTGCAGAAGTTCTGCTGCACCACCGCACCTTCGAATCTGACCAGCCTCAAGGAGATAGGCTCGATCAACAAGCTTGAGTACCTGTTGTATATTTTGCTCAACGATCAGCACGGTAAAGCCCGCGTCCCGTATTTGCCTAATCATCTCGAACATTGACTGCACCATCACAGGTGCCAAACCAGCTGAGGGCTCGTCCAGTAATAACAATTTAGGCTTGGACATCAAAGCACGTCCAATAGCGCACATCTGTTGTTCACCGCCTGACATTGTCCCGGTGAGTTGGCTGGCTCGATCACGGAGTCTGGGAAACAATGAGTACACGAATGCCAGCCGATCTTCGTACTGGCCACGCGCAGAAGTAATGTAAGCACCTAGACGAAGATTTTCCAATACAGTCAGCCTTGGAAAAAGCCTTCGTCCCTCGGGAACATGCGCGATACCGAGTGCCAGAATCTCGTGAGCCGGCAGGTCTGCGTAGCTAAGTCCTTCCATTACCAGACTACCTTCGGTGGCTGCAACCAGTCTTGAAATCACACGCAAAAGGGTCGTCTTTCCGGCACCATTCGGGCCGATAACGGCAACCGCTTCACCAGCATTGACCTGAATCGATACCCCAAATAGCGCCTTTAGGCCGTTGTAGCCAGCCGATACCTCTTTTATTTCAAGTAGGACCGTCATGGTGAGACATCCGTCATAACTGACTGTTTGGCTGAATGCCTATCTTGAGTTTGTTGCTGCAGGTCATTGGCTTCTGTGCCGAGGTAGACCTCAACTACATGAGGATCGTTAGTGACTTCATTGGGCGTGCCTTCAGCGATGATCTCGCCATGGTTCAAAACCAGGCATCGGTCCACTACACCCATCAAAACGCCCATTATGTGTTCTACCCAAATAATACTTAGCTCTCGCTCGTCACGTATACGTCTAAGCATCAGTGCAGCCTGCCTCATTTCGCTTTCGTCCAACCCACCCAGACTTTCGTCTGCAAGGAGTATTTTTGGGCGAGTCGCCAGCGCACGGGCGAGTTCAAGTTTTTTAAGCCCAGCAACGCTCAGACCCTCGACTTGCAAGCCAGGATCAGAGGGCATACCGACAAGTCTGAGCGCCTCTGCAGCGCGCTTATTGGCTTCCTCTCGACTAATGTGTGAGGAGGAACCATAAAACGCAGCAAGGCTGGCGTTTTCAAGTACCGACAACTTACGAAAGGGTCTTGGAATTTGAAAGGTTCGACCCACACCGAGCTTGCAAATAGCATTGGATGGAAGGCCGGCAATCTCGCGTCCATCTAGGCGTATAGCACCTGAACTTGGCGCGTAAAGGCCTGCAATCAAACTGAATGTAGTGCTCTTGCCAGACCCATTGGGTCCAATTAGACCGAGAATTTCACCTTTGCCAAGTTCGAACGAAATCGAATTGACAGCAGTGAAACCTCCAAACCGTTTCGTTAGATTTTGAATAACTAACAAGTTTTTCTCTATTTTTAAGTCGCTATTAATCAGCAGCGTATGGATTACTCTTAGGAAGTGGTATGACAGCCTCACGTGATCGGATGTCAGGCGGGTAAATGATCACCGCCTCACGGCTTATGTATTGCACGATTGGCATAGATGAGCGATCGTTTTGTCCTGCCATAACATGGCCTGGCGGGTTGAACTTTACGCCATAGCCCTGTATCGTTCCGCCAACCGGAATATCGGTATCAAGCGCAGCCTTGCGCAGAGCCTCAGAGTCAATGCCGCCATATTTTTTTATGGCGCGCGGAAGAATGTCGTTGAGCAACACCCATGTGCCATTAAAACTCATTGAAAGATGTGGGGGTACTTCTTTAGCTTTTGTCTCGAGTTGGTAGCGACGAACCATTTCCTTGGTAAGGGCGGCCATCCCTGGAGCGAGCACTTTTGGGTCTACCAGCTGCGCACCACCGGGTTCGGAGTCAAATATATAGTTGGCGTCGTCCCCGAAGGTCTGGTAAAGCTTGTCGAATACGCCATAAGCTGCACCGTGTCCAATCAGAGCTTGCCACTTAAGGTTTTGACTGCGCGACTGACGCAGAAACATCATGATGTCGGGATTAGTACCTGCATGCAAAATAACATCTGGTCGCGCGCGCTTTAGCTTAGTGATAAGAGGTGACATGTCGGCAGTAAGCGCTGAATAACCCTCCTTAAGAACGATATTCATACCATGTGCCTTGCAGAACGTTTCGTTGCCAGCACCAACACCAACTCCGAAAGCTCCGTCTTCATGGATGATAGCAACGCGAAGATCCTTTGGGTCTTTAGCTAAGCGAGATTTGGAGACTGAATTTAAAAAGTCACAAGACGTCTGGCCGAACTGATCGGCGTGTGCCGTCGTACGAAAAACGTACTTGAGGTTCTTATCCTTCAACATCGCCGTTGAGACGCACATTGGTAGCAATATGAAACGCTTAGCCTGCTCCGCCTTCTGAATGGTAGGAACGCACTGGGCTGAAGAATACATGCCCAGTAAGGCATTAACATTTTCCTGGTGAATCAAACGCTCTGCTTCGTTGATCGCGACATCCACCTTACTTTGCGCATCTACATACACCGGTTTGATTTTGTAGCCTTCAACTCCACCGCGCTCATTAAAGATTTCGATGGCGTACTTAGCGCCCAGGTGACCCGCAAAAGAGCCTGCATCGGCAAAAGGGCCGGTGTTGTCAAATATGACGCCGAGCTTAAATTCTTTGGTCTGGGCAAAAGCGCTACCTGTCAAAAGCAAGCCAGCGCAGCCTATGGCACTTACAAGTTGTCTAAACATAAATTATGTCTCCTTAATTGTTAGAAAGTTTTTTCTCATTTGCCAACAGGCTTGCCTTTGCCAGCTTTTCGAAGGACTGGAACAGACATTTCTGTGGGTTGCTTGGTACGCCGCAAAAGGCCATTTAGCAGCACATCAGTGGTTCGTTCGGCCACTTCTTCTTTGGTGAGCGGTCCGCTTGAATCAAACCAACGTCCCATCCAGTTGAGTGCCCCGGCCAGCGTGAATGCAGCAATCTTTGGGTCACAGGGCTCAAACGTAGAGTCGTCCAGTCCGCTCTGGACGATAGAGCGGAATTCACGATCAAGCGCCAGCTTAAGCCGTCCGAGTTCCTTCCTATTTGACTCAGGTAGCGGCTCTTCTCCGACGCGGATGAGGCATCTACAAAAGTCGTCGATGACCACAGACGCATAGGCCAGCATGGTTTCTCGTAGTCGTTGCGATGCTGAATCCTCTATCACGCTGACCCCAGCAACAGCTTTGCGCAGAAGTTCAATTCCCATTCTGTGGCATTCAAATAGGATTTCTTCTTTATTCTTGATGTAGTAATAAAGCGTTGGTTTAGTTACTTTTAGCTTCTCAGCAATCATTGCAAGCGAAGTGGCGTGATATCCAAACTCATTAAAAAGTTGAGCTGAAACTTTAAGTACTGCTTCGCGTTTAATTTCTCGCTCTTTTGAGCGATCTGTTAGCGAGTTCCAAGGAGAAGCTACTTCATCAACTGTCGCTCGGGCAGTTGGAAGAGGTTTTACTCGCAAGCGTGAACTACCAACTTTTCGCGATGATTGTTTCTTGCCAGTAATAAGGTTACCCGTGGTTAACTTCATGTGATGATAGTGCTCCAATTTTTCTTAAGCCGCAATAGCTACTGGTCTAAGGAAAACCCTTAAGTGGTAACTGTTGAAGCAGGTTTGGTCTTGGTTTATCTAGTTTTTAAAGCCATTGGTGTTAAGCCAGATGGCAATCCCAGAATTTGAAAGCTACGCAGAAAGAACAATTTAATTTCTTGCAATTCAGATAGGCTGAGTTTTTTTCTATGCCAGTCAACTCTGGACGGGTAGGGGGTGTCCAGAGTCTGGACGCTATGTCGTGCGTTGAATTAACTTGTCGCTGCTTGAGGGCTGCTGGTCAATGAGGGGCTGGCCCATTGGACGCGAAAAGTCAGCTGCTAGGACTGTTACTCATTTGGCTAAATTGAAAGCATAGTGTCGCCTATCGATAACTCGGCGAATCACTTCTACTTAGAACTCAGCGGCGAATTAAGCTAATTCATTAGGACTTCTCTCATTTGGATTTTGGCAAAAATATTTATCTACTGCACCTGGGGAGAGGCAAGCCTTGTTTATAAGGGTTTCGTAAAGGCAGGACGACCTAGCTTATGACGATTGACTCAAGCGTAATTTGCTACTGAAGTGCCGAATTTCGAATCATTGTTCACTTGTGTAGGGTTAACACTTGTGATTTTAAAATTTGTAAGCGTAGCATTAAATCGTTTGTAGTCTTGCATCTGCCAAACGGTAGCGCTGACAAGCTGCTCTACGCCTGAGTTTAGATTAAACGAGCATCAAGTTTGTCATGAGCTTGGTGTTCACTTTACTCATAGACAACTGTGATATCAAACTTGACTGGAAGATTAAATGAAAATAGCTCTATTTAAAAAAAGTTTTTCTATGATAAAACTTTTGGCCTTTTGTTTACCTGTTGTATTTTTTGTTAGTGGTTGCGGGGACTCTGACCTGTTTCAATTAGTAAAAGCAGCAAACGCACAAACAGTGCCAATTTCGACTTCAAAAGACTTCATAAGAATATCAAATGTTTTTGCTTCAAATGATGCAGTACTTTATGCCCCAGTTGGGGATGACAAGAAGGTCGCTCTTATTTATACGCACCCTTTTGCTGCGACCACTTTAGTTGGATTCTTTTGTGATCAACTTCCAATAAGAGGCTACGCAGTTCTTTGTTTCAATAACCGCTACACAAATAATCAGCAATTAAATACCATCTGGGAGCCAACTGCCTTGGATATTGCTTCAGCAGTTACTGAATTACGAACCCGCGGATATCAAAAAGTCTATTTGATTGGGTACAGTGCTGGCGGACCAACTATGGCTTACTACCAAGCGCTAGCCGAAAAAGGTAACGCAATTTTTAACTCTGGAAACACACTTTCTGGCTTCATGGGTTTCTTCAATGCTGACAAAACTGCTAGGTCATTTCCACCATCCGATGGTTTGATTTTTGTGAATCCCTCCAGTGGAGTAGGAGCATCTGGCATGTTTAGACTTGATGGTTCCATTATTGACGAAGAAAATGGAACTAGAGACCCAGCGTTGGACATGTACAGTTCTGCAAATGGTTTTGATGCAGTCAAGGGCACAGGGACTTACACAAAAACTTTTCTTCAAAATTATTATGCTGCTCAATGCAATCGGATGAATAAGCTCATTGACAGTAGCCAAAAGCGACTGGAGATTGTCAAGTCTGGTAAGGGCCGTTTTGTAGATGATGAATTGAGCCTTACTGTAGGGTTGCGAGCAAACCCAGCGTACGTTGACTTGTCTCTTGCAACAACTACCAAAGGTTCATATCTACTTTTGCCTTCTGGGGAGATCAGTGTGGTAAAAAATGAAAGAAAGCTAAATAATTACTCAACTCGCAATCGTGGTGTTGACGAGGCGGCAAGGACAGATACATCTTTCCTAAGCTATCGGGCTGTTAAGTGCGTATCATTTAATCCAGACGCCACAACCAAAGACGATCACGGGCTAGATACAAAATCGTCAAATAATGTAACGTATGCGAATATGGAGTTAGTCAAGGCACCAACCCTTATCATTCAAGGTAACGCAGACAACACAATCGTTCACCTTACCATTCCAGAGCTGATTTTTAATTCAACAGCAGCTACTGACAAAAGCTTGTGGTTTATCAAAGGCATGACTCATGGCATTACTGCCAACAATTCGAGTGACGGAGATGTTCCAGGAGTCTTAGCTAATTCCATAGCTTCTTGGCTGAAAACCAGAAACTAACCTTTAAGTTTGTTCTTGCTTATGCCAATTTGACCCCGTGTGCCGATAGCGAATTGATCATCCTCATAGCCTCGATTAAAACTGGTTATCAATCGTTGATCGGCACTGCTTTTTTAATTAATCATTTTTTTTTAGTGGGCGTTAAAAATGATGGCTAGAGTTATAGAAGGTGTAGTTAATTTTGTGATTGGTTACTTTTTTATGATTGCTTGCATTTAAAAAAGTCACGGACTATCGAAGATGGGAAACAAGCCACATGAATTACTCTTCCCCTAAAGCTCCGTCGATACCTCAGGCCTGATCGCCAGAGGAGTTGCGTGTGGACTACTCTTGGGTTTACCATCTGAGTCCAGAAGCAACCGAAGAATTGGAATATGCTTTGGCTTGTGCCAACGATTCTGGAAAAAGTTGGCTGGAGATGACATCAAATGATTTTCCACTGATAGGTGCAGCCAAGTACGCCATTGATCAGACCTTTGCTGTCACACAAACAGCTAACGGCATGTGATTGTTAAAAGGTTTACCTGTTCATAGATGGTCGGTAAAAAATGCACGACTGGTCAATTGGGGTATTGTTCTGAATGTGGGGGTGGCCAGAATGCGGAACCAACCTCGTAAAGTTTTAAATCATATCTCCTGTTTGTATTCTTCCCGCTTGACACAAAGTTAAAAAGGCAGAATCGTCATTCCCAGTCGTTTTGTTTGTCGAGCCTCATAGGATAGAAACTCGTCTGTGATGTTGCTACCCCGAACACCACCTCTCACTGAGCCTGCTTCAATGTCACCGAAATACTCTTTCCAAAGTGGTGGCAATCTCTGACCCTGGGGCAGGCTTAGCCAAAGCCGTAACAAGTGCCGCTTAAGTTTCGGATCCTCGTGGTCTTCAAAGTTGGTGCGGGAATGAATTACCACATAGTTGTTGAGCAGTTGTAAATCACCGCGGTCAAGTTGCATCGAATAACAAAACCGTGGATCGGGTAATAAAACATCGAGTAAATCCAGTAATTCGTTCTGTGCATTCGTCAGCCTAGGCACCTCGGGGAAATCGCGTTGGGCAGCCGTCACATTTTTGCGATTGGCACGAAAACAGAAGAATTCAGGATCGTCTCCCAAAATGGGGCATTTGTAAAAAGGTGGTTGCTTGATATCGTTGGCACCCTGGTAGCTGTAATAGAAGGGGTGCTGCATTACAGGAATCAAATCTGGGCGCAGTTGCTTGATCTCGTTGACCACCGCGATGGAACTTGTCACCATGCTGGTACCACCTGTTTTGGCTGTTTGCAGGCAAAGCAAGGCCACAACATCACACGAGTCGACATGAAAATCTAGGCCGGCATTGGTGTTGTAACCTCGTCCATTTTTGACCTTATAGCTGCCTCCCTCATCCCGAACATCGTTCATCACCTGACTGGCTTGGTTCTGCGTTCTGGCCACACCCACGTTCAGACCAATACCCCAATGGGCCAAGCGAGCATCTTCGACAGACCACCGATGCACAGGAAACCCCTTGATCAAGCACATGCCAAAATCTTTTTGCGTGACAGCAAATGCCCGGTCAATTGCACCCTTTGCCGCTCCAGAAAGGGGGAAGTCTTCAGAAGTCATCTGCAGCCAGGGTTTACCCGATTTCTTCGCATGAGCCAAAGCCTTTTCAAACTCTTCAATCGCCTCAGCACTCAGCCAATGAACCCAAGAAGAATCCAGGAGCAACTCCTGCGCCAACCAGGGTCTGGGCATGGGGTGAACTTGAATAGCGGTGGTGTGCATACAAAGGTCTCCTAGGGTCAAAACACTGCCGAAAGTATCAGCAAGGAGCATCTTAAAAACTTTCTTCATCAGTAAAAGACACATTTCGTTGAATGCTACTTAAAATATTCTGATGAAGTTTTCTTTCTTTGAAACACTGGAAGCTGTTCTGAGAACGGGCAGCTTGAGCCGTGCAGCAGATGAAATGAACCTCACACCGAGTGCTGTCAGCATGCAAATGAAGCAGGTGGAAATATTTTTCGGACAGCCTCTTTTCGATCGCTCGGGTTTGCAGGTCAAGCCCATGCCATTTGCACACGAAGTAGCCAGTGTCATGCACCTTCCCATGCAACAAATTGAGCAACTTCGCCGACGCAATTCGATTCAAATTGAAGGCGCGATTCGCTTGGGCGTTATTGAAAGCTTGCAGTCTAGTTTGCTGCCTAGCGTGATTCAACACCTTTTGAAAAAACACCCTGCGCTGCAATTGAAACCTGCAAGAGGGCGTGCAGTAGAACTCATCGCAGCGGTCAAAGCAAATGAGCTCGACGCCGCCATTGTGGTTCAACCCGTCAAAGGTGGATCACAGCGCCTGCGTTGGCAGCACCTTTTCAAAAACGAAATGGTGGTCATTGCACCGCCAACCGCCAAGGCCGCAAAGATACACCAATTGTTCTGTGATTACCCGTGGATCCGCTTTGATGCAAGCACCAGCACAGGTAAATTGGCCGCACAGTGGATCGGTCAAAATATGCCGCAAGCTCAAAGAAGCATGGATTTACCCTCCGTCCATGCAGTGTTGTCCATGGTCAATGCCGGGCTAGGGGTGTCAATGGTGCCGTCGATTGACGCCCGTATGATGATCGCCTATCCCGTGAGGGTTTATCCAATTGGCAGGGGAGCGCCAGCACTAAATGTTGTCTTGCTCACAAGAAAAAATGAGCCGAACTCCCGCACGACGGACGCATTATTTGAATCCATCCAAGCTGTTGGATTTAATATGCCAATAACAACTCATTGAATACCACTGCAAGGATTTCATGCATTACGATTTGACAGATTTACGTCTTTTTTTTCACGTTGGGGAGCAATTGAATCTGACTCGGGCAGCCGAAAAATGTTTTCTGTCTGTGCCTTCTGCCAGCTTGAGGATTAAGCAACTTGAAGAAAGTTTTCAAACACCTTTGATGCTGCGGCAAGCCAAGGGTTTGCAGTTAACGCAGGCCGGCGAGGCTATGGCCAATCACGCCAGACTTGTTTTGCAACAATTGGAAGTCATGCATGCCGACTTAAGGCCTTATGCCTTGGGAGTCAAGGGGCGAATCAGACTTCAAGCCAACAGCACTGCCACCAATACTTTTTTGGCAAAGGCTTTGTCTGCTTTCCTCAATGACAATCCTGACATTGACATAGATTTGGAAGAATTGCCTTCACGTGACATCATTACTTCGGTCGCCAAGGGTGCAGCAGATTTAGGCATTGTGGCAGGCGCTGTCGACGCAGACAAAATTGACTTGATTCCGCTTTATGCCGATGAGTTGGTTGTCATTTGTCATTCGAGCGCACCCATTGCAGATAAATTTTCCGTCAAATTATCGGAGACCCTAGATGATTATCGTTTTGTTGGCCTCAACCAATTCAACTCCATCCAGTCATTTCTGGACCGCAAAGCCCAAGACATTGGAAAGCGGGTGAATTTGAGAATCAAAGTCGGAAATTACGAGAATGTCTGTCAAATGGCTGCTGTTGGCGTGGGCATTGCCATTGTTCCACGGGCCATTGCTCTTGGCCATGTTAAGTCAAGCGGCTTGCGCATCATTGCACTTGAAGATCATTGGGCAAGACGACAAATCAGTCTGGTTAAACAGCAACAAAGGTTATTACCCAAATTCAGTGAGGATTTGATTCACCATTTAAGATTTGCTGCAAGCTAAGCCCCAGCCTCTGCGATCAAACCGACGTTAGCCACCCGTGACCATCGGGCGTCAAACCCCTGACGGTTTCAAAATAAATTTTTTGCATGCTACGAGTCTGCACTCCGATCGTGCCATCACCCACCGGCAAACGGTCGATCTGAACGATCGGAATGATTTCCTGACCCGTCCCACATAAAAATGCTTCGTCCGCAAAGTACAACTCGCTGCGGTCTATTTCGCGTTCTACAACAGACAGTCCTGTGGCTTCTTGGTACAAGGTGATGACGGTATCTCTCGTAATGCTTTCCAAAATATTGCTACCGATGTTGGGGGTGATGAGCTTTCCATCACGGACCATGAAAAAACAAGCAATCGGTGCTTCAGACACTTTTCCAGAAGGTGTCAACATCAAAGCGCCGTCATAGCCATCGGCCTTGGCTTGCAACTGTGTCAATCTAGCATTGTGATAATTGGCAGTTGCCTTCACGCGGGGCGGGCTGGCATTGTCTGACAATCGACTCCAGGAGCTAACCCCCAAACTCATGCCCGTATCTGCAAATTTAGGACGCTCCCGAGGAGATGCTGCAGCGGTGTAACCCACTGGCCCTGTCTGGGCCATCAAGCCCAGCGCCTCGATGTACACCAGCATTCGAATGTAGACATCGTCATCGGGTTCGTTGGCACGAATCAAACCTGCCAGTTCCTGTCTTATTTTTTCCGGATCAAACACACGGTCAAATCGCATGACCTTCATCCCGGATTGCAAACGCTTCAAGTGCTCTGCCAAGCGAAATATCTTGAATTCACCGGTGTCCGGATTTCGATAGGCACGAAGCCCCTCAAACAATGCTGTAGCGTAGGTCATGCCCAATGTCATTGGATGAACTTTGGCCTCTGCGTAAGGCATCAATTGGCCATTTTGCAAAATGATATTGGCTTGCCACATGACGGTCAATCCTTTTTGAGTCCAATTTCCGGTATCAAACGCCCCATCTGTCGGTAAACCCCAGTCACGGATGCCGTGAATTCAGCATGGCCCTGATAAGCGATTGACCCTTTGAGCTTGTTGACCAAGTCTGCAAATCCAGGAGTTTTGACCATGTCAGCCGCTGCGGCATTCCACTCTTTGATCACTTCAGCAGGCATACCTGCGGGTCCTGCAACTCCATAAAAAATAGGAACTGAAATTGGAAAATTCAATTCTTTGTAAGTAGGCACGCGAGGATATTCAGGGATTTTGTCTGGACCACTCTCGGCCAAAAGCCTGATCGTTCCGGCAGCTGCGTGTGGAGGGAACTCGGCAGCAACCAGCGCTTGGATTTGACCTCCAAGTAATCCGTTCATGGCATCTGCTCCTCCCTTATAGGGGACATAAGTAGCTTGTATACCTGCCGCGCGGAATGCGGCTTGTGTCGAAATGTGCGTCCCACCATTGGTTGCCGCTGTAGACCAGAACAATTTGTTGGGGTTGGCCTTGGACCACGACATCAACTCTTCAATGGTCTTGTGGGGAGAATCCGATTTGACAAAAAGTGGCTGTGCACTGACCAAGGTCTGAAACAAGTAAGTAAAGTCCTTTGAAGGGTCATAGCTCACGGTCTGAAAATACGGCGCTACCGTGAATGGACTAGTGGTAGCCAACGCAACGGTATAGCCATCGGGCTTGGCCTTGGCCAAGATCCCTGCCGCAATCGTGGCTCCAGCTCCAGGCTTGTTGTCGACCAAGACTGGCACTTTCCAACGCTCTCTGAGGAAATCAGCGATCCAGCGAGATGAAATGTCACCCCCACCCCCTGGCGCAAAGCCAACGATGATTGTGACTTGTTTCGATGGGAATTTATCTGGTGCTTGGGCTTGCGCCGTGGTGAATGCGCATAGCGATGCAATGAACATCACCATTTTCAAAATTGAAATTGACATGCTGGTCTCCATTTATTGATTGACAGACAAAACAAGTCCTGCACGCTCAATGGCAACGTCTAGCCATGCAGGCGAAATAAAACCTTGCGATATTGAAGCGATACGCAAACGCTCCTTTTCCATTTTCTTGACCACTTCTTTGGCAACACTGGCGATAAATAAAAGAGGAACGACCACAACACCATCATCATCCCCTACGATCAAATCGCCAGGATGAACCGACACACCGCCACAGTCAATGGTCATCTGAAGCCAAGCAGGCCCATCTTTGCGGCACTGCTGAGCATAAATACTAGCTGCAAATACCGGCCATTGCTCAGCACGCAATTTTTCTGCATCTCGCACTGCACCGTTCAGGACAATTCCGGCAAGCCCTTTGTGCATGGCGGCCATCGCCATGATTTCGCCTACTGGTGCTCCCATGGCGCCGCCTGATTGCTCAGCCACGATTACATCGCCGGCTTTGGCCTCTCTTACCGCCACATGCATACCGAGATTGTCTGAAGGCGGCAATTTGAGTGTGTAAGCTGGTCCAAGCAGATGCATGCCAGGTCGTAGGGCGCGGACCGATGAGTTCATGACATGGCCTGGACCTAAAACATCGCTGATGGTTGCCACAGGCAAGTGGCGATAAGCCTCGATAAGGTCCATGGAGGGGCGTTCGAAAGCAGGTCCAATCGTCAACATGTCTTTAACCTCTCATTGCTTTGAGTTGGTGTGCGTACCCCGATGCATCAATCTGAACATCAATCAGGCATGGCCCACCTACATTGAGCGCTGTTTGCAGCGCTAGCGCATATTCCTCTTCATTGTGAACCGAGAAACCTAAACCGCCCAATGATTGCATCGTACCCGCAAAGTCATGCTTGGCCCATCTTACGCCTCGAGTTGGAAATTGCCGGCTTTGTTGTTTGATGTCAATGAGCGAAAGTGCGCTGTCATTGAAAACAACCACCACAATGTTGGCATGCGTTTCGACAGCAGTACACAATTCGCCCAAGCACATCATCAAGCCGCCATCACCCGTGAAACACATCACAGCTTGTGAAGGATCATCCAATGCACAGGCAATTGCTGCAGGCAATGCGAAGGCCATGGAAGCCAGTCCATTTGATATCAGCACGTCCCCAGGTCGGATGCTGGGAAAAAAAGCGGTTGCAGAAAACATATGTGCCCCAGCATCAACAGACATGCGAGGCGTGATTTTTTTATGGGCACATGCCTGAGCAGCCATTTGTACCACCTTGTCGGGAGCCACACCAAATTTCACAGGTGGGTAGGCCAACTTCTCTTGTACTTGCGTTCGAATTTTCAACCATTCCCATGGTTGCCAGTCGGATCGGTGATCATGGAGTGTGCCATTCAGTTGACTCAGGATTTCATCAAGAGAACCTGTCACTCTGGCCTCAGGTTTTACATAGTGCACAAAATGTTCTACCTGAGAAATCTCACAAACCGCTTTGCCATATCGCCAGGGTTGCAAGATCATTTCAATTGGGTCCAATCCAATCAAGACCATCAGGTCTGACTGCGCAATGCACTCTTCCTCTTGACTTCCGCCGGTAAAAACACCCACGACCTGAGGATCTTCATCGGAGACAACCCCTTTGGCCTTGTAGGTCGGCAAGACAGGGCAGGCAAGCAATTGGGCCAATTGCCTGACTTGCTTTGCATGCTGACGGGCCTCTAGTCCGATAATCAAAACAGGTCTCTTGGCATGACCCAAGAGTTTCTGAACTGCTGCAAGATCTTCTAAAGAAAATGCAACATGGTTGGATGGTCTGGTTATTAGACTTGTAGTTGGCACAAAGCGTTTAGCCGTTTCGCTTGTCAACTCGATGTGCACGGGCCCAAACGGCGCAGATGCAGCCAGCGCCAGCATGGCGTCGATCTCAGCAACAGGATCAGGTCCTTCAAGACGACTGAAACCTTTGACCACAGGCGCCAACATTTCCTTTTGATCGAACACCTGGTGAGTGATGTATGCCAATTGCTTGGGCGTGAAACCATCGGTAATCACGAGAACGGGGGCACGATCAAGAGACGCGTAGGCTACACCGTTTGCACTGTTGGCGACGCCCGGCCCTTTGGTCATAATGGCGACACCCGGTATGCCTGTAGTCTCGGCCATTGCACCCGCCATCATGACTGCTGCATTTTCTGACTTCGTCAAGACAAAGTCGATTCCTAACTGGGCTGCTGCCTCGATCACATCCAAAGAGGATCCGCCCCCAGGCAGTCCAAATATGCGTTTGACACCCGCTTTGCTAAGCGCTTTTGCCAGGGCTTGGGCTGTATTGATGTTGTTTTCCATTTCAAAGCTCTTCATCGCCGGATATAGGGATTGGCGGCAGGACCACCGGTGTATATCCAAACGCTCTTGACCTGCAAGTAATCAAGAATCGCATCCATGCCGTTTTCTCGCCCCATGCCAGAAGACTTGAAACCACCAAAAGGCGACGTGTAACTTGTCGAACGGTAAATGTTAATCCAGACGGTACCAGCCACCAACCTGTTAGACATATCGACTGCTCGACGCAAATTTTCCGTCCAAACACCAGCGGCCAAGCCATACTGCGTGGCATTGGCAATGCGAACGGCATCGTCATCATCCTTGAATTTGATTACACTCAGAACTGGGCCGAACACCTCCTCCTGAGCGATGCGCATGTCGGGCGTCACGTTTACAAAAATGGTGGGTTGTACAAAAAATCCATTAGCACCCTCTGGCCCTTTAGCAATAGCTCCGCCCATCACGCAATTCGCGCCTTCATTTTTTGCAATTTCGATGTAATCAAGTACCTTACGGTACTGCTGTTCGGTGGTGATTGGTCCTAGCTGCGTATCGGGCGACATGGGGTCACCAAATTGAGCGGTGCTGGCCAATGCCACCAACTTTTCAACAAAAACATCGTGGATCGATTCGTGAACCAGCAAACGAGAGCCTGCAATGCAGGTTTGTCCGCTGGCTGCAAAAATTCCCGAAATTGCCCCTGACAGAGCATCTTCGATCCTAGCGTCCTCAAAAACGATGTTGGCCGACTTACCGCCAAGTTCTAATGTCACATGCTTGAAATCAGCTGCAGCAGCAACATTGACACTCCGACCGCCAGACTCACCACCCGTGAAAGCTACTTTGCGCACCAAGGGGTGAGTAACCAAAGCTTCACCAACATCAGCCCCTAAACCTGTGACCACATTGATCAGCCCTGCAGGCAACCCTGCCTGGGCAGCTAAAGCAGCAAATTCAAGTGTGGATGCAGACGTGAATTCTGATGGTTTGATCACGACGGCATTACCAGCGGCCAAGGCCGGGGCCACCTTCCATGCCATCAACAGTAATGGGGAATTCCAAGGTGTGATGCAGGCGGTCACACCAATGGGTTCGTAGCGTGTGAAATTCAGCACATTGGGCTTGTCAATGGGTGGCACGGCGCCTTGTATCTTGTCTGCGAGCCCTCCAAAATAGCGAAACCACTCGACCAAATACTTACACTGATTGCTCATTTCAGCGTAAAGTTTTCCGTTGTCGCGCACCTCAATTTCTGCCAGCCGTGGCGCATGTTCAAGCAAGACATCGGCAAATCGAACCAATGCCTGCCCGCGCTGCGATGGCGTCATTCGCGACCATGCGCCTTCGCGCATGGCTCTCTCGGCAGCCTGAACGGCTCGATTGACGTCTTCTTTATTTCCCAAAGGTATTTCGGCCCATTTTTGGCCTGAATAAGGGTTGACTGAATCCAGCCACTGCTCGGACGAGGGGTTGACCCAATCACCGTCAATGAACATCGAATAACGCTTCATTTACTAGCTTTCAAGAAGACTGAAGGGGAAGGTCAATACGCAAGTTCAAATGAGCGTCGACAGTTACTTTGGCCAAGTGAGGAATGACCACCGTAGATTCGCGCTCTTCAATGATGGCAGGGCCATCCAAAACAGCACCAACTGTCAGTAAATCACGGGCATAGACAGGCGTCGATTGATAACTTTTTCTCAACACACAAAAGACGGGCCGATGGCCTTTGAGCGCATGGGCTACTAGAGGTAATGTCACTTCATCCACTGAATCAGCCACTTGGAGTAAATCCGGCGGGGGACCCTGTACAACCACGCGCCACGAAACCACTTCGGCGAGCGTATCTTTTTCGGTGCGGCCATACAATTGTTGGTAGCAAGTAGAAAAGCCGTGCTCCATTTTGTCCACCAGATTAGCCATTGGCGACACGATATCCACAGGTACCTCAACCTCGTATCCCTGTCCCACATAACGCATGGCCGCACTGACCTTGACACGACACTGGTCTGATGTCAGCCCGGAATGAGCCATCATCGCCAGCCCCTTCTTTTTCAAGCCTTCAACAAGCTCTTTCACTTTTGTTTCATCTAGCAGTGTCAATGTTGAAAATTGTGCTTTGACAAATTGGAATGACATGGGCGATGCCAAAAATCCAAATGCCGATGCAACGCCAGCGCCCCGAGGAATGAGAACGTGTTGTATTTCCAGTTTCATGGCTACATGACAAGCGTGAACGGGCCCGGCTCCGCCAATGGGCACCATGGCGTAATTGGATGCTTTCAATCCCTTTTCCAGTGCGTGAATGCTGGCTGCCTGGGCCATGGCTTCATTTACGGTTTCATGAATGCCAAATGCCGCATCCACTAAGGATAAAGACAAAGGCTGAGCGATCTGAGTTTCGATGGCACGGCTTGCAGCGGCCAGATCGAGTCGCATGTCACCACCCAAAAATGAACCTGCATCCAAATATCCTAGGATCAGGTCTGCGTCTGTGACCGTCGGATCAACTCCACCCTGTCCATAACAGGCAGGACCAGGGACGGCGCTAGAACTGTCTGGTCCGACCTGAATCAAGCCCAATTGATTAACCCTGGAAATACTGCCGCCGCCTGAGCCAATCTCAATCATGTCAATCGCGGGCACCTTTAGGGGTATGCCACTGCCTTTGCGAAAACGCTGCAAGCGAGCCACCTCAAAATCGTTGATCACCTGCGACTCGGAGCCATTGATCAGACATGCTTTGGCGGTCGTGCCTCCCATGTCAAAACACAGAACATCCTTCAAACCGGCCATTTTTCCAATTAGAGAGGTGGCTTGCACGCCCCCGGCAGGCCCCGACTGAACCAATCGAATCGGATAAGCCATGGCGGTCGTGTAATGGACTGTTCCGCCATCAGATTGCATGAGGTACAAATCGTTTTGAATCCCCATGCTTTTAAGCCCCTGAATCAAACCCGAAATATATTTTTCAAACAAGGGCTGAACATACGCATTGCACACCGCCGTGGCAGTGCGCTCATACTCTCCAATTTCAGGCATAACTTCACTGGAAATACAGATGGTCACGTTTGGTAGGAGCTTTTGTAAAATTTCCTTCGCCTTCAACTCATGCCCATCGTACCTAAAGGAATGCAAAAAGCAAATAGCGACAGCTTGGGCGCCGGCCTCTCGAATTTGCCGTGCGATCGGTTCAAGCGCCGCTAAGTCCAAGGGTACGATCACGGTACCATCAAATGCAACTCGTTCGTTGACTTCAAAACGAAGTGATCGTGGTACCAAGGGCTCAACTGGCGTTAAAAATAAATCATAGATGTCATAGCGCCATTCGCGTGCAATTTGCAGGACATCCCGAAAGCCCTGTGTTGTGAGCAATGCCGTCACAACACCTTTTCGCTCGATCAAGGCATTGGCGACCAAGGTTGTGCCATGAATGATGTTTTCCACTTGCGCAGGCAAGACACCGTTTTTTTGGGTGATCTGGGAAACCCCAGTTAACACGCCTTCAGAGGGATCATGCGGTGTTGTCAATACCTTTTCATTGACCAAGTGACCTTCTGAGTCGATCATAACCAAATCGGTGAATGTTCCACCAATGTCTACCCCAATCCGGTATGGACCTTTCATTGCAAACTTTTCATTGCTCATGAAGATCTGCCTTTTTTGCATTCAGTATTTGCTGTATTTCAGATGCTGGCAAACCGTAATCACGCTGGGCACATTCAGCCGAAACCACGCCATCGATCAGATCTTTTTCAACAGCAGAGCGCTCTCGCATGTGAGCAGGGGACATGCCTCCACCACCTGGAGTTTCGAAGGTTACGATCTGACCCTCTTGCATACTGATGACCGACTTAGCTGGAATTTTTACGCCATCCAATAAGTCAACCCCTGTAGCACCATCGAGTCCTCCCAGAAATCCGCGTGGCGGATGCTTGACTCGCTCATGACGAATCATGAAGGTCAAAGGTTCGGGCGACAGGGATTTGAATGCAATACGTTGCCCCAATCCCCCCCTGTACAAACCTGCACCGCCACTGTCCACGAGCAAACTTTTTTCAGTCACCAGCATAGGCGTCTGATTTTCAAATTGCTCAATCGGGCTGTTAGCGACATTGGTGGGAAAACTTAAACAGGCAGGCCCATCGCTGGTGGCTCTGGCACCGTAACCGCCACTCATGAAAAACATCTTGACAAACTTGCGTTTGGATCGATCAACCCCTTTGAAATAGACGTTCCAGATGGGGGAGCCGCTGTCAGCGATGATTTTTTTTGGCATCATTTTGGAGAGTGCTCCAAAAATAACAAACGGCAAATAATGCCCTGAAAGATGCCTGCCCCAGACGGGCGCGGGCCGTGTCGGATTCACCAAACAGCCCTCTGGTGCCAAAATTGTCAATGGACGCAATCCGCCATCGTTGTTAGGGGATGACGGATCAAAAGCACACTTGACGGCATAGGCACTGTACGCAAAAGTGAAATTCATCACGGAGTTAATCGGCTTATCGATTTGAGCATCTGTGCCTGAATAATCAATCACAAGCTCAGAGCCATTTTTCCGAACATTGCAACATATCAACAATGATTTTTCGAATCCATCTGCCATGATCTGGTCATCGAACTCGCCGTCGGGCATGGATTCCAGCATTCTGCGCATGCTATTTTCCGAACGCTGCAATATCTGATCGGTGACGTCAGTCAAATCGTCGATGCTTTCTTGCTGCAGCAACGCCAACAATTTGATTTGAGCCAACTCGTATGCAGCAAACTGCGCACGGATATCTCCAAGGGTCTCTAAGGGTTCCCGCAAATTTTCCCTGATGAAAGAGACAACGTCGGGATTTTCTTCGCCCCGTTTACAAATCTTGAGAACCGGAATGCACAACCCCTCCTCATAAGAGTCTTTGGCAAAAGGATTGGGGGCGCCGCCAATATCGACCGTATGGAAAGTTGAGCCCACAAAAGCCACCAACTCAGCACCTCGGAAAATTGGGCGAACCATGGTGATGTCGTTGAGATGCCCAGTTCCTAACCATGGGTCATTCGAAATCAAGACGTCACCAGGCTCCAGCGTCTGCTTAGGATAGCGTTTAAGCATTGCTTCCAGAGTTCGTGGCATCGTTCCTAAAAATGAGGGTATTGAACGGGATGACTGAGCAAAGACCCTGCCATTTGCATCCATCAAAGAGCAAGCCAAATCCCAGTTTTCTCTGACGACAACAGAGAAAGAAGTGCGCACAAAGGTCTGTGCAACCTCGTCCATCATGCCAGTTAGGCGCTGCCAGACAATGCCAAGTTGCAGAGCGCTGATGCTTTTGCTCATGGGTACCTCAAGTTCATTGAATCTTTTCCCATTCTGAACTGTTTAGTTCGCTTGGGCTATTGGTCAATGACAAAGTGTGGGTTAGAACGAAACTAAAGTTGTTTTCAGTTAATTCTTCAATGGCCTCGAACTTGAGGTATCGAAGGGTGCTTCACGTTTAGTCCACCTTGATGCTGGCATCTGCAATCGTTTTTGCATACCTGCCGACGTCTGATTTCATCCGAGAAGCCAACTCCAAGGATGTCCCAGCAACAATGTCCAGGCCCATCGTTTTAAATTTGGCAACAACTTGCGGTAACTTCAATACACGAACGATCTCAGTATTTAATTTTTGAACAATGGAAGACGGTGTGCCTGCAGGTGCATAGATGGCATACCAAGTATCAATGACGACCCCTTCTATGCCAGCCTCAGCCATGGTTGGCAGTTCGGGCGCAGATGGGGAGCGTTTGGCACCTGTTACGGCCAATGCGCGCAATTGGCCAGACCTTGCCGAGGGCAGGGAAGAGCCGATGTTGTCGAACATGAAAGAAATGTGCCCTGCAATTAAATCCGTGCGCGCTGGCCCACTACCTTTGTATGGTACGTGCACGAGTTTGAGGTTGGCTGCTTTTGCAAACATCTCTCCAGCAATGTGCGCTCCTCCGCCTGAACTTGCTGAAGCGTAGTCAAGCCCTGCGGGTTGCCTTTTGACATAAGCTACCAACTCATTCACATTGGTAACCGGCATTTTAGGGTTGATAACAAGTATCAGTGGCGCATCCGCAACCATTGTGATGGGCTCGAAATCCTTGAAGGGATCAAAGCGGACGTCTTTGAACAAAATAGAGTTGGTTCCGTGAGTTCCTTGGGTACCAAAAACCAGCGTGTAGCCGTCTGGCGGTGCGTTGGCAACCAACTGCACGCCGATGTTGCCGGATGCCCCAGGTTTGGAGTCAACTAACACGGGTTGTCCCCAATTTTTTGTGATTTCATCGCCAATGACACGTGACATTGCCTCGATGGTCCCGCCAGGTGGAAATGGCACAACCAAGCGAATCGGCTTGTTGGGGTATGCGTCAACTTGAGCGAATGCGCAAAGGTTCAGTCCGAACGCAAAGATGAATGAAAAAATTATGCGATGCATAGAAAATATCCAATCAAAAATAAAACAACATCAAGATAAAACTTTCGCTGATTTAAGAGTCAAATCAGTCATAAACATATGCCCCGTCGTGTGCGTAATCATGTCAATTCCGGAGGTTGTAGCGATAGATTGCGGTGTGACGCCGCAAGCCCAAAAAACCGGAATTTCATCTTCTTGAATTTGGTTATACCCTCCAGAGTGAATTTGGGCAAGATCATGGATGCCAATGTCTTTTGGATCTCCGATGTGGATCGGGCTTCCATGAGCGATCGGGTAGTTGGATGTTACCGCGATGGTTTGCATCAACAGATTTCTTTTTGTGGGCCGCATGCTGACAATCATATTTCCGCTGAAAATCCCAGCAGAGGTGCAAGGTATATTGGATTGATACACACCAATACGACCATCCTCATTTTCTAAATGGCGCAGCGGAATGCCTGCTTCTAGCATGGCCTGGTCAAAGGAAAGACTGCAACCCATGAGAAATGTCACGTGATCATTTTTCCAATGCTTCTGTAATGAGGGGACCTCTTCGATGAGTTTGCCTTGAGAAAAAACTCTGTAACTCGAAAGGTCAGTACGAATGTCCGCGTCTTTGGCGCAAAACCGTGGATTGGGATTGCCGGCATCCAAAACTTCGATCAATGGGCACGGCTTGGGGTTCAACAAACAAAATCGCAAAAAATCAAATGCATGAATTTTTTGGACGATAGCCATGTTGGCATGGATGTGCCCTCGAGCCATGCCATGAGTGACTCCTGTCCAATTGCCGCTTCTAACTGCTTCACGGACTTCATTGGGTTTGGCATTTTTCCAATCACTGCGGAGCATGGTTGTATGTGCGTTTTTCATATCAATATATAATTCGAAGATTCTCTATCGTACAAGATTTGATTTGTTTTGAATATGCAGTATTTCACCTAGTTGGTGGCTTGAACCCTATCGAAATTCGCAACTTTTCCAAGTGAAACTGATACGCCCTTAAATAGCCCTCATAGAGACCCAACAACTGTTTAACGCAGCAAAATGCGTTTTGGAGTTGCATCGGGACCAAGCCAGATAATTGCAACCTGATCAGAGTGAGTGAAATGGCTTTGGCAGGCTGCAAGGCTGGGCCCAAAGCGAAGTAGGATGTAAGGAATGCGTCACATTTGATGCCGTTGCCAGCGAACAACATTGTTAGGCGCTCAGAGCGCTTACGGATGGTGAGTGCAATGTCCTGTTAAGTGTACCGAGTCTGTAGTCATCGGCATTTTAGGCTCCTAAATTGTCGGGGTGGATCTGATTCGATTCGGACATAAAAAAAGCCCTTCAGAGTGTTAAAGGACGGCCGATGCATTTCCCAGTTGGTTGTTCCAATCGGCGCCAACATCATTGAGGCTGAGTTCAATCTTTGCGCTTAAGCTGCTTTG
>Ga0214921_10002632_pt1 | contig 28887 bp, 35 predicted proteins | sample LL1505_MetaG_FD_177992 | JGI IMG/M metagenome (GOLD analysis project Ga0214921, IMG submission 177992) | Freshwater microbial communities from Lake Lanier, Atlanta, Georgia, United States - LL-1505 | ecosystem: Environmental > Aquatic > Freshwater > Lake | place: USA: Georgia | collected...
GGAAATCGACCAATAAAACTACCACAACGCCAGAGATGGGCGCTTGCTCTGGGCGGGTGCCTTGGTCCATGTGCACCGACCCGCTCTAAGCTAGCTCGAGCGGGAGTCGAAACACGACGTCTTCTTGAACGCCAGGCAAAGCAATAACCTGTTGCGACGGGTTTTGCGCTAACGCATCGACAACGCGTTTCACCAAAACTTCTGGGGTGGATGCCCCAGAAGTAATACCAATTTTGCTAACACCCAATAACCAAGAAGGCTGTAATTCTGTTTCGTCTTGAACCAAGTAGGCTGGTATGTTTTGACTGACTGCAACTTCCCTCAGCCGATTGGAGTTGGAGCTATTGCGCGCCCCCACCACCAACACCATGTCGACTTGCTCAGCCAAGGCGCGCACAGCCGTCTGCCGGTTTTGCGTGGCGTAGCAAATATCGTCGACATGCGGACCTTCAATATGCGGGTAACGCTGCGTGAGTGCGTCGATGATGTCGCGGGTATCGTCCATGCTCAAGGTGGTTTGCGTAACGTAGGCGACGGGATCTTTCGCACCTAAGCTGAGCGTTGCAACATCACTGACTTGGCTGACCAAGTACACAGGAATATCAACGCTACCAATGGTGCCTTCTACCTCCTCATGCCCAGGATGGCCAATCATGACCAAGGCAAAGCCTTTTTTTGCGTAGCGTTGCGCCTGCATATGGACTTTGGTGACTAAAGGGCACGTAGCGTCAATCACGCGCAATAACTTGCTATCTGCAATGTTTCTGACTTCTTGCGACACACCATGCGCACTGAATATCGTGAGACTATTCTCGGGGATGTCGTCCAAGGAATTTACAAAAATAGCGCCCTTGCCCCGCAACTCATTTACTACGAATTGGTTATGTACGATTTCATGGAATACATAGACAGGCGCGCCGAATTTTTCTAACGCGCGATCGACGATATCGATCGCACGCGTGACACCTGCACAAAACCCGCGTGGCTGTGCCAAAAATATTTTTTCTGGCACATACGCTTTGACGGGCATTAGCATGATGTCAGCGCATCACTTTTTAGCCAACGTAGTTTTGTCTAAACCAGTACCAGGTCCTGCGAGTTGCGGATGGTCTTTGAGCATGGATTGACCGAACAAGGGTTTGTAAGCGCCTTGGTGGCAGGTTGCGCAGTTAGCCTTGGGCACATCGCCAGTAGGTCCTAAACGGTGCTCTGGAAACACACTGGTCAACGGCTCCATATAGTCTTTGTTGAGATCACGCGCCATGCGTATGCCATACCAAGCGGTTGATCTCTGTGGCGGGTTGCCCTGCCAATTCGAGAACGATTGGGTGTTGTGGCAATAGGTGCAATTCACGCCCAAGGCGGTTGACATATGGGTCATCAATCCATACGTCCACTCCGCTTGTTTAATGGAATGGCGATTGCCATTGGGCAACGCAGTGGTTCCATTGACACGAATATCAAGATTGCCCAAAAGGAATGGTGTGAATGGATCGCTGGGAAGCGAAGAGCTGCCGACGCTATCAGCTGCCAAGTTTTGCCCTGCGCGATCGCCAATGAAATCGGCACCCTTGGCTTGCTCTGGCTCTTTGAACCAAATATTGTTTGGCACTGGATTACCACGGTGGCAGGTGTAACAGGTCACACCCGTCTCAGCCACGTGAGATTTCCAATCCGCATTGATATGTCGCGTCATCTCTATCATGCGTCGTGCAACCACCTTGGTGTATTTGGTGTCTTCTGCCAAGTTGGCTGGGTTATGACAATAAACACAGCCCTCATTAGGAGCAATCCAGCTCGTCATAGACAACATGAGTCGGGTGAATTCATTCACACTCAAATTGCCCAGAACTTTGACATTTTTATAGACTTGCCCTGCTTTGGGACCATCGCCTGGTAATGCGGGTAGTGAGGGAGGCACAACGTTTTCTTCAGCCTTCAATTCCATCGTGCGTGGGTTATAAACCTGGACCATGCCAGTGCCACGGAAGCCGTGTTGCACAGAGTCTATTGGCGGACGCTCGCAGCCTGTTAATAAAACAAGCAACGCTAGTCCTGCACTCAGCAGTAGTTGTGACTTCTTCATGGCTTCACTCCTGACAAGGTTGCTGGATCCACCACTTCTGGGAACACGGCAGGGTAAGGAGGCGCAACACCATGCTTCACCGCCCACAGATACCAGTTGTCGACGACTGTGCCAGTCAACAAAATTCCGATACCGCCGACCAGTGGACACAACACTGCGAACCACCAAGCCCAACGGTGAATAGATTCCATCGTCGCGTTAAAACCCATGGTCCAACGCCAGAACAATGCAGCGCGCTCAGAGGCTGTACCGCGGTCTACGATTTGTTCAATCTCGCGTTCCCCACCGTAACGGCCCACGGCCAAGATGGTGGCACCGTGCATCGCGAATAGCAAGACAGAGCCGTATAGAAAAACTATGGATAAAGCATGAAACGGGTTGTAGAAAAGATTACCGTAGCGCAAAGAGAAAGCAGCGGTCCAATCTAAGTGCGGAAAGATTCCGTAAGGCACGGCCTCGCCCCATGAACCCATCAGAATGGGACGGAACAAACCCAATACCAAATACAACCAAATGGCTGCAGCAAAAGCCCAAGGAATATGCGTGCCTAGGCCAAGTTCACGCGCGCGGCGGTACATACGGGCCCACCACAAAAGTAGCGACGCTGTTAAAAAGAATCCGACGAACAACCACCAGCCCCCTTGGTTCATAGGCGGAATGCTCAGTCCATAGCCAGGTGCAGGCGGCTCCAGTGCCAACCAGAAAAGTTGACGCACAAACTGAATTGGATTCCAGTTGACCGAAGCCAACATATTGAGTCCGATAGTGACAAACGCAATTAATCCACACATGATCGATGCAATGCCTAAGCCGCCCAAATAAATGGGGCCTAGCTGTGCATTACCAATGCGGCCTAGCCAATATTCAATGTAGGGCTCGCCCGTTCTTGGGCTGTTGCCATGACCAAGTTCAACGCCATGGTGCGTCGGTCCAACAGCTTGCACTGTGGTGAAAATATTTTGATATTGCATCTAAATTCTCCTGCCTTATTTCCAAATAGGCATGTTGAGCCACCAACCCCACCATTCTGGCCATCCACGTGTCCAGAAAGGTCCACTGATCACAATGCATAGTGCGCTGAAAAGAACAGCAGCCAGTGCCAAGAACAGTCCAAGTCGATGGATACCTAGGGTACCGATCGAGTAACCAATCGAGTCTCTGAAGAATGTGTCTTCATGCTCTGGTGTTTTCACAACTTCGCCAGCAGGTGGATTGGTGGCAGACAAAACCAAGCCGCCATGTAATGACAACGCAAAGACCGTAGCGAAGAAGAAACTTACCGCAATCATGTGCGCTGGGTTGTAATGGAAATGTAAATATTGGTAGCCCACGTTAGACACCCAATCTAGGTGGCTAAAAATTCCGTACGGAAAGCCATGCCCCCAGGCACCTAACAACACGGGGCGAATTACATTCAGAGTGAAAAATGCAAATATCGCCACGCCAAAAGCAAATGGCACGTGATAACCCATGCCAAGCTTTCTACATATTTCTACCTCGCGCATCATCCAAGAGCCAAAGGCACCGAGTGCGCACACCGTGATGAGTTGCCACAAACCACCTTCTAAAAGCGGAGCCATACGCAGGCCATAAACCAGATCAGGAGGCGCAATACTGATTTGCCAAAGATTCCAGGTCGGTCCTTGTGAAGCGCCCCACAAGATCAAAGCCGTACCTAGAAATGAAAAGAAGATGGTGGTAACACCAAAGAAGCCAACATAAAAAGGTCCTATCCAAAAATCGAATAGGTCACCGCCGACCAACGTCCCGCCTCGGACTCGGTATTTTTTTTCAAAACTGAGCATGGACATGATCGCGCCCCTTACTAGGAAAAATGAACTCTAAAAACAGATGGAAGCCCTCGCTAGGCTTAAGCCCCCATCTGGGTGCAACACAAATTTTTAAGACTTGATTGCGGGTACGGGTGATGGCATGGGAGCGTTTTGCGCCGATGTTGCACCTGCTTTTTTCGGGCCGTCGAGCCAATTGAACTTGTTGGTGCTGAGCAAGATCAGATGGATCATTGCAGCCAGTCCGAACAAGAAAATGCCTTGAACGACCATCGCCCTTAATGGGTCGTATAGTTTCCAAATGCGCCACATATTTCTTCTCCTAAGTGATGTGTGACATGAAGGTGTAGACCGCGGCCTTCACACCAGCAAATAAACCGTCTGTACTTTCGGCTCCGGGCAAATAATTTCTCCAGTTGATTCCTAGCAATGACGCAATGGAAGCAATTGCAAAAAAAACTATGAAGCCAAGAACAAAAATTGTCCAAAAAGCTTGTGATTCATCGGCACGGGAGTGCTGCTGATCGAATTGACTGGCGTTAGACATAGGTGTTACTCCATCAAATGAAAGAAAACGGCGTTAGAACCAGGGACGCCATGCCCAGACCAAGACGTGCGCTAACACAGCTACTGCCGTAAAGCCCACTGTTCCTTGAATCCAGAACGCATGGAATTCCTGAGCCTCTTCGTCCGTCAAACCGGATATGGATGTCCGTTGTGACATAAGACTGCTCCTTCACAAATTGACCTCTCGGCCATTGCTGCGCTCAACCCGCGCAACTTGAGTAGCCGCAGCGACATGCCACGACATTCTGGGTTTGCAAAAACTTCTTTTTGCAAAAAATTCACTGCCTTCATGCTGCAACCGCTCCGAGCCCTAGCTCTTTAGCTGCAGCTTGGACATAGTCAATATGGACCTTGTATTCACCAGCTTGACGCGTCAACTTTTCAGACAAATCACGCAAGCGCTTGGCTGCAGAAATCTGCACCAACACAGGTTGGTGTTGCACCAATTCACGCAACAGGGCTTGAGCTTCGTCCGTCCACGATGTATTGGGCGGTGTGACACCGCGCGCGTGGGTGGCTTCTGCTTTGTCCATATCAGTTCCCAGGGGAAGGATATGGAACAAGGCATCGAACAAGGCGTTACACACTTCTTGGATCACATAGGTCGCACCGCTGTAACCCATGAAGGGTGTGCCCGTATGGCGACGAATCACTGCCCCTGGAAACGATGCAGGAATAAATGCAGCGCGCATCGGTGAACCACTCGCAATCTCAGAGAGGTACATGCGCTCGTTGTAGCTGCCAAACATGATGAGCGGTGTTTGCTGATGGCACATTGCTCTGACGTTTTGGTTGTCTGTTTTAGTGCCCGCAGTTCTTGACACACTGAACTTACAAGGCAAACCCATCTCGACTTCTAAAAAATTCTTTAAACCTCGTGCGTAGGTCTCACCAGCGACAACAGCAAAACTCGCTGTCGAGAAAAAGTCTTGCGTGACAGAGCGCCATAAATCCCATAAAGGCTTCAATGTGGTGTGGCGCTCGCGCTCAATGAATGGCTCTGGATCAAGGTTCAACAACTGACCGAGCTTGCGCAAAAAGAAAGTAGTGCTGTGCAAACCGATAGGGGCTTGCAAATAAGGTCTGTCGAGCGCCTCACACAACATGCGACCAAATTCACGGTACATACAGATGTTGACATCGGCTTCGACCAAACGCGAAACATCTGCCAAATGGCTTCCTAATGGAAACACCATATTCACTTCCGCACCAATGCCTTGCACCAAGCGTTTGATTTCTGCTAAGTCACTGGGTGAATTGAAAGTGCCGTAGCTTGGTCCAATGATGTTGACGCGGGGTCTTTCACCTTCTGGACGTTCGTTAAACGGTTTGCGTGCAGGCACTTTCTTCAAACCATATTCAGACCACAACCAGTACATAGCGCGATTCGCGCATTGCCATTGGTCTTCGTCAATCGTGCGAGGCAAGAACCTTTGAATACCTGTGCCTTCTGGTGTGACACCGCCGCCAATCATTTCTGCAATCGAACCTGTCACCACAACCGCTGGCAACTCGGGGTCTAGCGTGGCGTGCGCGCGTTTCATGGCGCCTTCAGTGCCTTCGCGTCCCAACTGCTCCTCTGCCAATCCGGTAACCACTATGGGTAATTCATGCGGTGGCAGTGCATCGGTGTAATGCAACACCGAAGTGACAGGAAGGTTTTCGCAACCTACAGGGCCATCGATGACCACTTGTAAGCCTTTGATAGCGGTGAATACATACACAGCGCCCCAGTAGCCGCCTGCACGATCGTGGTCCAGTACTAGCATCAGCCCATCTCCTCGGCTTTGCGTTTCTTGGCAATACGCTCAAGTTGGCGCTTGGTTTCTGCTTTGAATTCCGGTCTATCTTGTGGCACACCTTGCCAAACACCGCTGGCGTGGCCCATGCCTGTTTGACCGAAAAAATCTTTCATGCGATCGAAACGGCTTTGGTTACCGATAGCGGCTTGCACCACTTGAATCAAGGAACCGGCACCCGCAACGCCCATCAATGGACGGGCAGATATAAGGTTAGTGAAATACAAACTTGGAATCGAAGCTTCTTTGGCTTTTTGCACGATAGGTGTTGTGCCAATGGCCAACTGTGGTTTGTATTCATGCACAGCTGCCAGGTCTTGTTCAAGCGAAGCACGGAATTGCACTTGCACGCCTTTAGACGCTAACCAATCGGCATCGTTTTTATTCCATGGTGTTGCAGGACAGGCTGATCCTACGTAGCGCAGATCAGCACCGCACTCCACAAGCAAACGGCCTACCAACAATTCAGAGCCTTCGTAGCCGCTCAAGGTGATGCGTCCTTGGATAGGCTTGGCACCCAGAATGCCGCGCATGGCAGCCAATGTTTGGTTGCGTGCGAGATCAATCTTGTCTTGTGCAATGCCACTAGCCTGTCCAATCGCTTGCAACCAGTCGTTGGTGCCTTCAACACCAACAGGGGCAGAGCCCACGATGGGACGCCCTGCCGCTTCGAACTCACGCACTGTGGCTGTGTAGAAAGGATGAATGGCTGCAACCGTTGTGCAATCTAGCGCGGCATATAACTCGCGCCATTCACGTGTAGGCACTACAGGTCCGGCAGCAAGGCCCATTGGAGCCAACATTTGTGCAATGCCCATAGGGTCTGCAGGAAACATTTCGCCGAGCAATGCAACAGTCGGCAAATCTTTTCTGCCACCTTTGGGAGCTTGCACAGGGCCAGACATGACCTCTTGTCTGGCGTAACGCAACATGGCGCCTGTCAATACATCTTTGGCTTCCGCATGGGTTGGCACACCAAAACCAGGCACATCGATACCGATGATCCGAACGCCGTTGATTTCTTTGGGCAACAACTGCAAAGGCACACCACTAGCCGTGGGCACACATAGGTTGATGATGACGATCACATCCAATTTTTCTGGATCGGCTTCAGCATGCACGGCGTCGCGAATATCTTCAAACAACTTGCCTGTGACCAACGACTCCGAGTTAAATGGCACATAGCCCACGGTTCTGCGGGCGCCATAGAAATGCGATGTGAAAGTCAATCCATACACACAACATGCAGAGCCAGACAAAATAGTCGAGGTGCGGCGCATGCGTAAACCTACGCGCAAAGAACCAAATGCAGGGCACATGCTTTGCGGTTGGTCGTGCGGCCCCGCCGCTGCATTGCGTGGATAGTCTTGTGCATATTGCTGCAAGATCTCTGACTTGCCAGCTTGCTTGGCAGCAGCCAACAAAGTTTCGCCTCCAGCGTGACAGCCCATGCCGTCACCTTCAAGCGCGGTGGTTTGCAGACCTTCAGGTGCTGCGGGTTGGATGGGAATAGTGCGTGCCATATTTAGGCCTCGTCGTACACCACTTCCAGACTTGGCTTGACCAAATCGTGGCGACCCATCATGTCAAAGGTAGTGGCTGGCTCGAGGACGACATTGCGACCAACGGTGTCAGCACTAAAGAGGCCGAGTAATTCATCTTGTGTTTGTGGCTTGGGTCGCACTGGCGGCGCTAAGCCAACGTTGGTCGCAAGATCTTCGAACAGCGGTCCCCACTGGGTGCCAGGGATTCCAATGATTTCGTAGCTCGCGCTCTTACGACGAATATCTTCATCAGCAGGAATGGCTGCCAATACCGGAATTCCTGCCTTCTCTGCAAATGCACTGGCCTCGCCCGTGCCATCGTCTTTGTTGATCACCATGCCAGCGACACCCACATTGCCGCCGAGTTTGCGGAAATATTCGACGGCAGAACAGACGTTGTTGGCAACGTAGAGAGACTGCAAATCGTTGCTGGCGACCACGATCACTTTTTGGCACATGTCGCGGGCAATGGGTAAACCAAATCCACCGCACACCACGTCGCCCAAAAAGTCGAGCAACACATAGTCAAAGCCCCAATCGTGGAAGCCGAGTTTTTCGAGTGTTTCAAAGCCGTGAATGATGCCGCGACCACCACAACCGCGACCGACTTCAGGGCCACCTAATTCCATTGCGAAAACACCATCGCGTTTGAAACACACATCGCTGATGCTGACGGCTTCACCGGCCAACTTCAAACGTGAAGATGTTTCGATGATGGTGGGACATGCTTTGCCTCCAAACAACAAACTGGTGGTGTCACTCTTAGGGTCACATCCGATGAGCAAGACTTTTTTGCCTTGCTGGGCCATCATGTAGCTCAGGTTGGCCAGCGTAAAGCTCTTGCCAATTCCCCCTTTGCCGTAGATCGCAATGATCTGCGTCTCTTTGGTGGGCTCTCCGGTGTGCACGGGGTCTATGGCCGTCGCAGCCTCTTGGCGTAGAAGTTCAACGAATTTAATCGGTTGGCTATTTCCATCTGCTTGTTTCGTCATGCTTGGGCACTCCAGTCCAAAACCATCTTCAGGCACAAAGCATCACCAAAAGCCACTTCGTAAGCCGACTTGGCGTGCGAAGGTTTTTCGTGATGCGTGATCAATCCATCGAGAGAAAGTCGGCCTGTGTTGACTAACTCTGTGACGGCTTGTAAATCGGGACGTTTCCATTCAGCCGCCGTGCGAATCTGCGCTTCACGCATAAAGGCAGGGGCGTAATCGAATGCGAGTTTTTCTTTGTAAAAACCAGCCAATACGATCTCGCCCGTGGGCTTGAGTCGCATGATCAATGTGTCCAAGATGCTGGCGTCGCCACTCACCTCGTAGATCGACTGGTAATCGCGGCGGTCGTCATCATCTGGATGAATCACGCTGTAGCCGTCAGCGCCAGAACGACGTGCGGCTTGTGTTTCCCATACGGTGGGCGCTGGTGCGCCAGCGGCTACCGTCATTCGGGCTAACAAGCGACCCATGATGCCGTGGCCAATGATCAAATCGGGCGCAATGATTTTTTCGCGTTTGCCGCCCATCGACACCGCGTGGTAAGCCGTGGCAGCCAGAGCTAACAAAACGGCTTGCGAGCCCAAGCTCTCTTCTACAGGCATGACGCGCGCGAAGTTGGTGACCAAGTGCGAGGCTGATGCACCAAACAAACTGCGCACACCCTCGAAACAATTGGCACCAGGCACAAAAACCCTTTGCCCCACATCTAGCTTGGCCTTCGCGCCAGCTTGGGTCACTCGCCCTACGGTCTCGTAGCCAGGCACCAACGGATAACCCATTCCCGGGAAAGGCGGCATGCTGCCGTCCCACAACAAACGTTCCGTACCGGTGCTAATGCCGCTGTATTCGACTGCGATTTGGATGTCTTCCTCACCCACGGAAGGCAGAGACAATCGCTCTAGTGCTAAGTGTTGGGGATTTTTGAAAACGACTGCTTGTGCGTGCATATATGTATTTTTTAACTTACATTGATATGTGTCAATTTATATTTACATTAATCCTTGTTGAACTAGGGCAAACACTTAGATTTCCGGCCTAATAACAACTTGGCGTGAACTGGCATGGGGTTTGGAACTTGCTCCAAATGGCTAAAACCAGCCTGGTGCATGAGTTGCATCAACTCCAAAGGCGTACGCAAGCGCCCAGAGCCCATGGCCAGTAAATAAAAGTGGAAATAGGCATCGCCTTCAGGCTTTTCGCCAGGCTCATTGGCCATGGGCTCGGCAATCAATAGGCTGCCACCCGCAGGCAAGCTGGCATAGATCGATTTCAAAAGCGCCAGCACCACCTCATCACTGTGGTCATGGGCAATGCGAACTAAGGTCACTAGATCTGCCCCGCTGGGCAAGGCGTCTTGGGTGAAATCTCCAGGAGTGACTTGAATGCGCTCAGACAGGCCGTTGCGCGCAACGATGCGCGAGCTGACGGTGCATACGCCGGGCAAGTCAAACAAGGTGACGTGCAAATGCGGATAGATTTTGGCTAGCTCACTCGCGAAACGCCCCTGTCCGCCTCCCACATCCATGACGAATTGGCAGTCTTGAAAAGGAAAGGATGAAAGGATTTCCTCAATCACAAAGGATTGCGAAGCGGCCATCAGCTCGGAATAACGGGCAAAGGCTTGCGCGTTATGGCTTTCAGTTGGCTCGGCTTTTTGGCCTGTAACCAAGCGACTACCAGTAAGGTTTTGGCTGTTGTCTTGCGCGTAGGGCCAATATTCGCTCATCTCGCCTGTCCACGATTCCTGCAGGATGGCGACTGGGTCGACCATGTCTTGGTAGAGCAATTGGTTGTGCTCGATCATGGCTTTGATGCCTGGGTGGCTAACGATGGGGGCGCCCAACGGACCCAAACCAAAGCGAAATTGGCCGCGATGCTCGAGCAAACGAAGAGTCACAGCTGACTGGATCAAGCGCTGCAAACCCGCAGCAGGCACCTGCGTCAAAGCTGATAACTCGCCCAATGTTTTGGGTGACTCCATCACGCGCTCAAGGATGTTGAGTCGCACACAACCCAACAGTACTTGGGTATGGACGAAACCAGCCATCAGATCAAACACCTGGCGGGTTCTGTACTGGGTGAACCAACGCGTGACGGGGTTAGACAAGGCCCAGCGGTAGATGCCAGGTTGGGTCAATAGTCGGTCTAACCAGGCAGAGAACACGTCACGCCAATGGGGGCGCTCGGAGTGGGTTAGATCAGCGCGGGAAAGGTCTAGGTGTCGCATCGCTATGTCCCTGCTTGCTTAAGGCTGCAGGGATGAAGTCGAGACACCCACAGAAGTTTTGTAGTTATTGCAAATACTGCTGGGTACCAAACGCTCCGACTCGAGGCGAACAATCTTGCGCAAAGCATCTGCGCTTGCAACTTGAGGCACGGAGTCCACTGCGCGGTCGATGAGGTTCTCGAAATAAGAGATCGCACCGCCTAATCCCAACTCATGCGCCACACTCGGCCTGCCGTGTTGGGCGTCTTGCCCAGTGGGTTTACCCAACTCTTCTGCCTGCCCCACCACGTCACGGATGTCGTCAGCGACTTGGTAGGCCTCTCCCAAGCACTCGCCGAGAGCCCGCCAAGGTAATGGGTCTGCGCCTGCTGATTGGGCACCCGCGCAGGTGGCCGCGACAAATAGGGCACCTGTCTTTGCGCGCTGGTATTGGCCCAAGTCAGCGCGGGTTTCGCATTCCCATGCTTGACCAGCAACAATCCCGTCGGGCACGCCGACACCGTCCGACAAGGTTTGCATCAGCGCAATGAGTCGATCGGGATACGCCTTACCGGCGTTCAGAAGCACTTGGTAAGACATGACGATCAATGCATCTCCCGTCAGCAACGCCAGCGCTTCGCCATAAGCTTTATGCACGCTGGGGCGTCCTCTGCGTATGTCGGCGTTGTCGAAGGCCGGCATGTCATCGTGCACGAGAGACGCGCAGTGCATCATTTCAATGGCTACGCCAGCAGCCTGCGTTAGTGCTGGCACCTGCATGCCACAGGCATGGGCTACAGCCATACAGAGCTGGGGGCGAATGCGGGCACCGCCAGAAAACAAGGCATGCCGCATCGCGGCGATCAAACGTGGTGGCGCGGAGGGGCCTAAGGCTTTTTCGAAGTGAAGAGCCAAGGCTTTTTCAGCCATTTGGTGAAGATTCATGCGCAACCCCTGTAAGTTTGGGTGCGTCAATACTAGTTGACACCACCTAATGTAAATATATCAAGACATCGGGATTTGTCAACAGTGTTTTACAAGGGGCAAAAAAAAGCACAGACCGAAGTCTGTGCATCAAGACATGACAGTTACAAAAATCGACGCGCAGGTGTTAGGACCTGATGTTGCGCTTATCACGCAAGAAATTCACTAGCCATAGGATCACAACAATAAACCAAATGATCAAAAGAATGTGATGGATTTGCATGCGTATCTCCTTGTGAAAAATGCAATCAGTAGTTGTGCAGGATTGAAAATTAGCGTGGTTTGTCTCTTTGAATCAGGGGCATGAGCACAAACGCAGTGAAGATTAGCATGAGTATTTCAAATGCGTAGACGCTGACGTATCCGACCCCTGGTCCCATCAGCATATCGACCACATCACGGGCGACGCCGCCTAATGCCATGGCAAGTCCGCCTGCTGTGGCTTGCACCGCACCCCAAGCCCCCAGCGCCAGACCACTTTGGTCTTTAGGCGCTAGATTCATACAAGAAGTCAACGTGCCGTGGCTAAACAAACCACCGCCAAAGCCAATGCCTAAAACACCCAATGAGAACAACCATTCGGCATCTAAATATCCGGATGCGATCACTGCCATAAACGCGGGCACGCCAATCAATACGCCCGACCAAGACATGCGGTAAGGGTCTGCGCCTTGGCTCAACACTTTAGAGGCCCACGCAAAACCTACCAATCCCCCAATAGACAAAGTCGCTGTCAGCATGGTGGTTGCACTGACGCTCATATGCAGAATTTCACCGCCGTAAGGCTCCAACAAAATATCTTCCATGCTAAATGCAAAGGTGCCTAGCCCAATTGCCACCAATGTGCGCATAGCGCGTGTGTCTAGCGTCAGAGTACGCCAAGCTTCGGTGAAAGAGGGTTCTACAGCAGGCTTGCCACGGCGTAAACGGCTTCGCGGTTCTTGCTTCCAAAGTGCAATCACATTCAATAACAAAGTAATCACGGCGCTGGCTTGAATCACTTGAATCAAAGCGCCGGGAGAAAAATCCGATAAAGCACTACCAAACGCCAAGGCGCTGCCAATCATGCCCACCAGCAGCATCACATACATCAAACCCACGACCTTGGGTCGTGATTCTTCAGCAGCCAAATCATTGGCTAAAGCCAATCCGACGGTTTGTATGGTGTGCAAGCCAGCACCAACCATCAGAAACGCAATCGCAGCAGCAACTAAGCCGACCCATGCGGGAGCGGATGCCGACTGCCCTGCACCCGCTAACACTAACAAAGCAAAAGGCATGATGGCCAAGCCACCAAACTGCACCATGGACGCCATCCACATGTAAGGCACGCGGCGCCAGCCTAATTCAGAGCGATGGTTATCCGAGCGAAAACCAATCAAGGCGCGAAACGGCGCGAAAACCAAAGGGATCGCCACCATGATGGAAACAATAGAGGCTGGTACGTGCAGCTCGACAATCATCACGCGATTGAGTGTGCCCACCAGCAAAACCAAAGCCATACCGACACTGACTTGAAACAATGACAAGCGCAGCAATCGAGACAGCGGTAAATCTTCAGATGCCGCATCCGCAAACGGCAAAAACTTAGGCGCTAATTCGCTCCAGCCACGCACGATTTTTTGGTATTTGGTCGTCATACAAACAAATGCAGGCTAGGCGAGTGATCACCCAGCCTGCGAAGGGAAAAATTACTTTTTCCCCGACGGCGCTTCCGCCGGTGCTGTTACCGCTGCAGGCGCTTTTCCATTCAAGAAGCCCTTGACCCACGTCGTGTTGGACACGATCGCGAGATGGACACTGAACGATCCAATTGCCACAGCTGATAAGAACAAAGGTATGCCAACCGAAGGTTTGACAACACACCACATTTTTCCGTAAATCATGATTTACCTCCTTCTCTTACTTCAGCCAGGGGGAATAGATATAAGCCAACAGGTGGGCAAGCGCAGCAATCATGCCGAAAATTTGCGTTCCCTGAATTAGCTGTCTATGCACTTCCTCCGATTCGGCCTCAGTTAACCCTGTAGGCCAGACTTTCTGGTGGTCAGACATGGAATTACTCCTTGTAGTACTCCAAAACGTGCTCAAACCGCACGAGGTATTTGTGCCCCCCATGGGCACAAATTCTTAAAAAACTTACCATCGAAATGTTAGTTTAAATTTACACTCTAAAATGTCAACCCAAGTTAACATACAAATTGTAGGGTTGTCAAGGATGTCTACCCTTCTTTAGGAGCCCTCGTATCCATGATGCAACGCATAGTCGGCTGAAGGGAAAACCAGCTGACTTGGTTACGTTGCGTCGCCAAGGCAGGTTGGTGCAATAACTGCTAGAAATTGAAACCTACCGGATGGCCGGGGAGGAACTGGGTTGGATCAAGTCACCAGACATCGCATCAGCCGTTAGCCTGGCCTTTGTGGTGTTGCTAGTCTGGTTGGCGATCCACGGAATTCACAAAAAGGTCTTTAAAACTGAGCAAAACCAGTTATTTGCCTAGGGTATTCCCGTTTTAGGCACCTACTTGCTTGCTTATTCACAACCCCGGGGATAAATTGGGGGTTGTATTGGCTATCTCGCCACTGCCAGGTCTACAGAGCACCCTCTCATGAACCCAGTTGCTGTTTTGCAAAAGCTCAATAGGCTAAACCCACTCGCCAAATTCACGTGGATGGCGATGTCCATGTTTTCGAAAAATTCGGCGGCATCCAACGACGATTTTTCTAAGACGTATAGAGGTAACCCAGCGGAGTGCCAATCCTCCATCTTGTCCATCATCGAATCTGAGATCATCCCCCGCCTTTTGAAAGCGGAACGGGTGGACACCTCACATCTGAGCTTGGTTCCCGCTTCACGGCTAATGCCAAGTCAAACTGAAATCGAAACCTTTGTCGATCTCTGTATTTCACAAGACCCAGATGCCGCGCAAGCTTTCGTTAATCGAATGCTCGCTGAAGGCCTGAATACTGACCATATCTTCTTGGAACTTATCACCCCAGCTGCTAGATTCTTGGGCACTCAATGGGAAACCGACCGTATGGATTTCTCGCAGGTCACGCATGGTTTGGTGCGCTTACATGCGATTGCCCACGAGATTGGCTTTGCCTACCAAGATGGGCCCCTGATTCGAGGCGACGTGAAACGCGCGATGATTGCATCGGCTCCCGGCTCTGAGCACATACTCGGCCCTACCATCGTGGCTGAGTTTTTCCGCAAAGAGGGTTGGCAAGTGGTTGTGGAAATTTCTCCATCTGCCAATGAATTGGTTCAAGCAGTCAGTAATGAATGGTTTGATACTGTGGGCTTGTCGGTCAGCATTGAACAACAGCTCACTGACTTGGCCATGCTGGTTGCCAAAATCAAACGTTTCTCTCGTAACCCACGGGTTGCGGTTTTATTGGGTGGGCCGATTTTTACGATTCGAGATTTGCAGGCCGAAGACTTTGGCGCTGGAGGCATTTGCACCAACGCCAAAGACGCGGTTTCACTCGCTATGTCTTTGCAGCCTAACGATTAGTGGTGCCTTTTAAAAGCTATCGCAGATAGCAAACGGCACTTTTAGATCAGTGTCTATTTCGTAGAAACAGCTTTTCTACCGTGGCATGAACGCCTTCGATTTCATGGCCCTGGGCAGCGTGTAACTCTGCCATGGTGCCGTGCATCATTTTCTTGACGAGTCCTCGCGACAGCGTCTCTAGCACTTCGTCTAAGTTGTCACCTTTGGCCAGCATTTTTCTGGCTTTCACAAGCTCTGCCTCGCGCCAGCCATCGGCCGTGGTGTGGAGTTGCTGAATCAGGGGCACACTGGAGCGTTGATCCATCCAACGGTGGAAGTTTTGCACGCCTTTTTCTATGATGGTCTCAGCGTGTCCGACGGCAGCCTGTCGACTCGCCTGGCCTACTTGCACCACGCTAGAGAGGTCATCCACGTTATAGAGGTAAACGTCGCTCAGCGATTTCACCTCTGGCTCGATATCGCGTGGAACGGCCAGATCTAACATAAAAATAGGTTTCTTTTTTCTGCGCTTGACGGCACGCTCCACAGCACCAAGCCCTATCAAAGGCAGAGTGCTGGCGGTGCAACTGACCACAATATCGAACTCATGTAAGCGATCAGGCAGTTGCGACAACTGCATGACCGAGGCACCCATTTCTTGGGCCAATCTATCACCCCGCTCCAAAGTTCGGTTGGCAATCGTCATGCTGAGTGGCTTTTTGGCGCCGAAATGTTGTACGCACAACTCAATCATTTCGCCAGCACCGACAAACAGCACCTTGGTTTTGCTCAGGTCTTCAAAAAGTTGGCCAGCTAATCGGACCGCCGCCGCCGCCATGCTGATCGAATGAGCGCCGATTTCGGTGGTAGAGCGCACTTCTTTAGCTACAGAGAAAGAGCGCTGAAACAGTTGGTTGAGTGTGGTGCCGAGAGCCCCTGCGCTGGATGCCACGCGCACCGCGTCCTTCATTTGGCCCAAGATCTGTGGCTCGCCCAACACCATCGAGTCCAAACCACTTGCCACCCGAAATGCATGGCGCGTCACGTCTTGGTCGTGCAGGTGATACAAGTGTTGATTTAAATCGTCAACCGCTACGTCGCCTTTGCTGGCAAGCCATTGCAGGGTTTTGGGCATCTGCTTCTCGGTGCCTGAGCAATAGATTTCGGTGCGGTTGCAGGTCGACAAAATGGTGGCTTCGTTTTGCCCTTCCAAGGCTTCGCGCAGCGTGGCCAGTGCGCCGCCCATTTGGTCAACAGCAAATGCGAACCTGCCCCTCAAATCTAATGGGGCAGTATTGTGGTTTAGCCCTAGAGCCCAAACAGCCATTTTGTGGAATATTAGTTAAATTGTTGCTACATTAACATATGTAAACCTAAATTGACAACAGGTAAAGTATGGATTTAGTTTCAGTCAGGGGTTATTTGGTCGGCTTACAAAGTCGAATTACCTCTGCTATTGCACAGTTGGACGGTGGGAGTTTTCTGTCGGACCACTGGGAAAAGCCTCCGGGGGAGACTCTCCAAGGCAATGGGATCACCCAAATTTTGGAAAACGGCAAGGTCTTTGAGCGGGCAGGTTGCGGTTTTTCGCATGTCACTGGCCCCAAACTGCCCCCTTCCGCCACCCATGACCGGCCAGAATTGTCAGGTGCACCATTTGAGGCCATGGGCGTTTCGCTGGTGTTTCATCCGCGCAATCCTTATGTGCCGACAGTCCACATGAACGTGCGGATGCTGTCAGCCAAAACCGCCGATGGTCAGACCGTAGCCTGGTTTGGCGGCGGAATGGACCTCACCCCCTATTACGGCTTTGAAGATGATGCCGTGCACTTCCACCAAACCTGCCGCGACGCTTTGAATCCCTTTGGTGCACAGTTGTATCCGCGCTTTAAAACTTGGTGCGACGACTATTTCTGCCTCAAGCACCGTAACGAACAAAGGGGCATTGGCGGCATCTTCTTTGACGATTTTTCCGAACTCGGTAGCGAACAAAGTTTTGCCATGGTGCAAAGCGTGGGCGAAGCCTTGCTCAAGGCCTATCTGCCGATCGTGAAAAGGCGCATGCACACGCCTTACGGCGAGCGCGAACGCGCGCACCAGTTGTATCGCCGTGGACGCTATGTGGAGTTCAACTTGGTCTGGGACCGCGGTACGCACTTTGGCTTGCAATCAGGCGGACGCACAGAATCTATTTTGTTGTCAATGCCTCCCTTGGTGAGTTGGTCTTACCAACACCAGGCCGAACCAGGCACACCGGAGCATGATTTGATGCAACGCTTTATCGTCCGACGCGAATGGCTTTGATCAGCCAGTACCGTTCATAACAACCCACTCAGATAAGAGACATCCCATGACAACACCATTCCCACTCAGCCGCCCTCGCCGCTTGCGCCGTGATGACTTTACCCGTCGCTTGGTGCGCGAACATGCTTTGAGCGTCAACGATTTGATCTACCCCGTCTTCGTACTCGAAGGTGAGAAACGTCGTGAATCTGTGGCGTCTATGCCTGGGGTGGAGCGAGTCAGTTTGGACCTGTTGTTGCTTGTTGCCGAAGAGTGTGTGCAACTGGGTATCCCTGTCATGGCACTTTTTCCTGTGATCAGTGGTCATCTCAAAACACCCGATGGCAAAGAAGCGACTAACCCCAAGGGATTGATTCCCCATGTGGTCTCTACCCTCAAAAAGCACTTCCCCAATTTGGGCATCATGACCGACGTTGCGCTTGACCCTTACACCAGCCACGGACAAGATGGTTTACTGGACGAAACGGGCTACATCCTCAACGACATCACTGTCGAGGTACTAAAACAACAAGCGCTTACGCAAGCCAATGCAGGCGTTGACATCGTGGCGCCTAGCGACATGATGGACGGACGCATAGGTGCGATTCGACATGCACTAGAAGAACATGGCCACATCCATACACGCATCATGGCCTACAGCGCCAAATATGCGAGTGCGTTTTATGGACCATTTCGTGATGCCGTTGGTTCAGCGGCCAACCTCGGCAAGAGCGATAAAAAAACATACCAAATGGATCCCGGCAACACCGACGAAGCCCTGCGCGAAGTCGGACTCGACATTGCCGAAGGTGCTGACATGGTGATGGTCAAACCCGGTATGCCTTATCTAGATGTGGTGCGCCGTGTCAAAGACGAATTCAAAGTGCCCACATTTGCCTACCAAGTCTCTGGTGAATACGCCATGCTCAAAGCCGCCGCACAAAACGGTTGGCTGGATCACGATGCGGTCATGATGGAAACCCTTCTTGCATTTAAACGTGCTGGTGCAGACGGCATATTGACTTACTTTGCCATTGACGCGGCGAAGAAGTTGAAACAATGATGCGTTTTCAAAGTCAAACCTAGAAAACCACTTCATTGGCATATCAGCAAAAAATTTTCATAACCCCACTTGTTTATGTCACAACAACTAACCATTGCCACACGTGAAAGCCGTCTTGCCCTTTGGCAAGCCAACCACGTCAAGCAACTTTTGGAGGATCTGGGCCATCACGTCACTTTGATGGGCATGACTACCATGGGTGATCAAATTTTGGACCAGCCATTGAGCAAAGTGGGCGGCAAAGGTTTGTTCATCAAAGAACTAGAAGTGGCGATTGCGAATGGCTCCGCGCATATCGCTGTGCATTCACTCAAAGATGTGCCGATGGATTTACCAGAAGGTTTTCATCTGGCCTGCATCATGGCGCGTGAAGATCCACGCGATGCCTGGGTGTCGCCTAACTTCGAGAGTCTGGAGAGCCTGCCCAGCGGTGCTGTGGTGGGTACGTCGAGTTTGCGAAGAACTGTTTTGTTGCAAGCACTTCGCCCTGATCTAAAAATTGAACCCTTGCGCGGCAATTTAGATACGCGTTTGAAAAAACTCGATGAAGGCCAATACGCGGGCATCGTGCTTGCAGCGGCGGGCTTGAAGCGACTAGGCTTGAAAGACCGCATTCGCCATATCTTTGACCTGAACAAAATGATTCCTGCTGCTGGCCAAGGAGCGATTGGAATTGAAATTAGTTCTAGCCGCATGGACTTGGTGCAAACCTTGGCCAGCTTGAACGACATCGCCACCGCAGTTGCTGTCTATGCAGAGCGCGGCGTGAGTCGCGCGATGGGCGGTAGTTGCTCTATGCCTTTGGCAGCGCACGCCACGATTCAACAAGGCACTTTGTCGATCCACGCTGCGTGGGGCGACCATCTCAAAGCTGACACGGCTTTGATTCATGCCCATGACCAAAAGTCCATCGACTTGCAAGACCCGCACGTGCTTTCTGTCGCCAGTTCTTTGGGCGACTCAGTGGCCCGCAAACTCATTGCGCAAGGCGCTGTTCCCAGCACCCAACCCAGCGCACCGCTCAACGCACCTCCTCACTAATTTATAAACACGCATGTACGCTCCACTTCAAAACGACACTTTTTTAAAAGCTTGCCTTCGCCAAGCGACAGACCACACACCAGTGTGGTTGATGCGCCAAGCAGGACGTTACTTGCCTGAATACTGCGCCACGCGATCAAAAGCCGGCAGTTTTATGGGATTGGCTACCAATGTGGATTACGCCACCGAAGTCACCTTGCAGCCTTTAGACCGCTATCCGCTTGACGCCGCCATTTTGTTCAGCGACATCTTGACTGTGCCCGATGCGATGGGATTGGGATTGAGCTTTGCACAAGGTGAAGGTCCGCGCTTTGCCAAGAATGTGCGCGATGAAGCCGCCGTTGCTGAACTCGCAGTACCCGACATGGACAAACTGCGCTATGTGTTTGATGCAGTCACATCGATTCGCAAAGCCTTGAACGGGCGTGTGCCCTTGATTGGTTTTTCTGGCAGCCCTTGGACCTTGGCTTGTTATATGGTGGAAGGTGCTGGCTCAGACGATTACCGCCATGTCAAAAGCCTGATGTACAGCCGCCCTGACCTGATGCACCGCATCTTGCAAATCAATGCCGATGCGGTGGCGCTTTACTTAAACACCCAAATAAAAGCCGGCGCGCAAGCGGTGATGGTGTTTGATAGCTGGGGCGGCGTGCTGGCAGACGGCGCATTCCAAGAGTTCAGTTTGGCCTATACCAAACGGGTGTTAGACCAGTTGATTCACAGCCACGATGGCCAGACTATTCCCAGCATTGTGTTTACCAAAGGCGGCGGTTTGTGGTTGGAAGAGATGAACAGTCTAGACTGCAACGTCTTAGGTTTAGATTGGACTGTCAATCTTGGTAAAGCACGACAAGCGGTGGGTGGATCTGCTGGAAAACCCGGCAAAGCACTGCAAGGTAATTTAGATCCCAATGTGTTGTTTGCGCACGCATCAGCGATTGAAAAAGAAGCGCACAAAGTGTTGGATAGCTTTGGTACGCCGCATACAGACCCTAAAACCACAGGGCCCACGCATATTTTTAATTTAGGCCACGGCATTAGCCAGTTCACACCACCTGAGAATGTTGCGGTATTGGTGGAGGCGGTGCATAACCACTCGCGTACGAAAAGAGCAGGTCGTTAATTCCGCGGCATTAACAAGTTAAAACACTGCGTGGTCGCCACGCTCTGGCATTGTCTCCCCTTTGACCCACTCGTCATAAGCTTCAAACAGCGTTTGTGTTCCGTGTGATGGCGTCAAATCTGCGTCGTAGCGTTGTGTATTGACATCCCACACCAACATCGATTCGCTGGCGTAGTAGCGGCCGATTTTGGCCAGTTCTGCTTTGTCCGCTAAGACAGGGATTACTTTTCCAAACAAACCTAAAACACTTGCAATGCCATCTAATAGCCCCAAGGGCACGCTTTTAAAACGTGGCGTCTTTTTTAGCAGTTTGAACAAATACTCGCCTTGTTCAATTGGCGTGATGGCGGGTCCCGGTCCACCAATCGGCAATATGCGGTTGTGTCGGTTTGTATTCTCTAAACAGCCCGCTAGGTAATCGGCTAAGTCATCATCGCTGATAGGTTTACAAGCGGTTTGTTTACCATCCCCAAAAATCAGATAAGGTTTTCCTGCCTTCACACGTTGTAGCTGACCAGACAATGATTTGAAGAAAGCGGTAGGTCGCACGATGGAATAGCTGAGCCCGGAATTTATCAATGCATTTTCAAAAGCCAGCTTGGCATGCTGGAATGCCAGCAATGGCTTTTGCACGCAGATGGCTGAGAGGATGACGAAATGTTTTACGCCAGACTCTTTGGCAAGCTGCAAAGCATTGAGGTTGGCTTGGTAGTCGACCAACCAAGCATCCTTGGGTGTTCCCGTGCGCGATGCCATGCATGACACGACTGCATTGAAACAGTCGTTGGCAAAACCATCACGGCGTAACTGCAAGGTATCGACGACATCGCACCATCGTATTTCCGCTCCCTCTAAGTACGTCTGTAATGAGGGCTCAACATTTTCAAGTTGGGATTCTTTTCGCGGTCGGATGAGGCACACCACTTCATACCCACGCCCTATCAATGCCCGCGCTGTCGCTTTCCCGATAGTGCCAGAAGCGCCTAGTAATAGAACACGCATCGGCGCAACAGAGGTCATTCAGCCATCCTTTGAAGAAGTTAAAAGATTTTAGGTTGTCACACAAAAGCAAAAACTGCTTACCTAGGTTAAACCCGAATTATTAGGTTTTATACATATCAGAGTGAGGGCTAGAACTATCATTGAAATATGTTGAACACGAATCATCCAGCAGTTGCACTGGTTCTATTGGTCGGACTGACCATCATTGCATTGGTTCCGCTTGTGTCATGGGTAACGCTTGGCAACGGACGTGATAAAAAAGCCAAGCTGTGGTTTTTAGGAATGCTGTTTTATGTCATAAACGTTGCATTATTTGCCTTCCAATTCACGCTTCCTGCTTGGCTTGCCTTTGGTGTCGCCAATACGGGATCCTTGTTGATGATGGTCTTTATGACTGAATCATTGCGGCAAGAAATTTCTAACGAGCGCGCTCAATGGGAATGGATTTCTATATTTGTAGGCGCTTGGTTTTGTGTTTACTTAATCTTGATCCATAAAGGTTACCGAGGTTCTTGGGGCATTTTGTTCATGGGAATCACCATGGTCATGATGCAAATAAAAATCATATTTTTGTTATTGAAAGTCAAAGCAATCTACAAAAGCCGAAGCTGTCTCATCTTAATTTTGGCTTTTGCACTTTCTATATTTACTAATTTAATCCGCGGAGCAAGTGGCCTGTTTGAACACATGTTCATTGATTTGCTTGAATTCTCTGCAATATCGAATTTCTTCTTCATCAGTATTTTGATATCAAGCATATTGGTGAATTTTGGATACTGGGGTCTCGTCTTGGAAAAGGTTCAGATATCTAAAAACCAAGAGGCAGAGAATGCACGTAAGCAACAGTTAAGCAGTTTGGCATTTAAAGAGTACTCAGAAGAATTACAAGAGTTGGTTAAGCAACGAAACCAAATGTTGATGTTGGTATCGAAATTTTCTGCGGCTAGCAGCCTTGCAGTTTTCAATACAGCCATCATCCACGAATTGAGTCAACCTATTCAATCACTGTCTTTATGCTTAGAGGGGCTTGCATTAAACATTCAGCAAGCTAATTGGGATGAGGCATCTAAACAAACAGATAACGCCAAACAACTGACTCAAAAAATGGGCGCAACGCTTCATTCTTTACGGAGCTTGATACAAACACAAAAGACGGATTTAGAAATACTCGAAATGTCAAAAATACTTGGGCAGTTGATACCCATCATGCAGGCCGAATGCAAAAGAAATGGAATTGAGTTGACTTTCAGCAAACCTAACGAAGAGGTTTATATAAAGGCTAATAAGGTTTTATTGGAGAGAATCGTGATGAATTTGGTCGCGAATTCTATGGAAGCGTTTAAATCCATGGAATCCCCTCTTTCAGAAAAGTTTATCCACGTAAAAAGTGCTTTGGTTCAAGAGGGTGTGAAGCCCACATGGCAGTTGATAGTGGAGGACAACGCCACTGGGTTTACAGAAGACATATTGAAAACCATCACCGATCCCTTTGTCACCACCAAGCTCACCGGCTTGGGTGTAGGGCTATCTTTTGCTAATTTAATTTTACGGCTATGGGAAGGTCAAATGGATACAAGCAACCGATCTACCGAGGAAGGCGGTGGAGCCTTGGTTAGCATCCGCATTCCGCAAGCTTAAAAATAATTGACGAGGTCTATACCCAAACGTCGACTTCGCTACCTAAGGTGTCTAAACGGTTATTGGAGGCTTTGTTGGCATGGTTTTCACGGTCGACTTGTCCAGCATTTGACAAGTTGTCTGAGACTTCTTCCACAGCGAAAGTTCGAGGCTTAGCAATAGCCGAAATTTTCTTAATCGCACTTTGCGCTCTGTTGACAGAGTTATTCATGCTGACGGCACCAATTCGCATACAAGCCCCCTTTCCCTGTTAACTGGTAAGTCGACAGGGAAAGTTGTTTCTTTAGCTCATATGGCCTCAGATATTTTCTGAAGTGCTAAGTGTTTTTTTTCTTCAACTGACAGATCTTCCCAAAGCACTAGATTGCCCACTAGCTTGTCCAGATCAAAGCGCCATTCAATAGCATCCAACCCATTTGACTGCATGGCGGTTGGGTGTGAATACAACGGGGTAGCTGTATAGACATCAAGATCAACCATTGGAAATTCAAGCTGAATATATTTCCCATCTTGCGTATCTTTTTTAGAAATCAACCAAGCAGTAGGTGCTTTCATTGACCATCCTGATCTTTTGGATGAAAAATAGGCAATATCCTGTGCTTATCAATTAACGGTTTCCACATGAAACAAGTCTCATCGGCTTGTGTATGCGAACCATCAAAACCTCCGCCCACACACAGTCCAATCTCCCCTCCTGCGGCAGATGTATTTAGAAGTCGACTTTTTAAGTGAGCGCGATCTATCTTCCAGCGCTTACATGAGCTGCACTCATTTGTTCCAGATTTTTGGGTAAGACTTTCTCTCGTCATGTCTACATTTACCTATGGTTGTAGGGTTTATTACTCTGATCCATAGCCCCAGTAACTCGACCACCCTTTTGGATTTCTAACTCGCCATAGATTAATTTACCCTTAATTAGGCCTGTCGAATGAACGAGCACATGCTCAGCGCATGAAACTTCATCATGAATCTCACCGTAGACTTCCATTTCACGGGATTTAATCTTTCCTTTGATAACTCCGGATTCGCCTACTTGCAAACCATCTACCGATATTTCCCCCGTTACTGCTCCGTTGATAAAGGCCTTACCCCTAGCTGAAATCGATCCCACAAAAGTTACACCTTGTCCAATCGTGATGCTGTTAGATTGATTGAAACTATCTAAACCTTTTTTTTCTTCATTCATATTTTTGTTCTTTCAGATTGATATTTGTCGTGTTACTGCTTGGCAGTCTTAAAAGATTGCCTTGATAAAAGAGTTTGAATTCGTTTAATTTGTTACTAAAAATATCAAAAGGCGGTCGGCCTCTGAAAGTTTGTGACTGTGTGTTTTTTAAATACAAGACTTGTACTTTGCCTAAGGCATCTTTTATACAAATCGAGGCATCTGTGTTTGCTACAACATGCACATAGTCACCAGGCTTTGTCGGCTGAATAAAAATAACTGGAGCTACTTCATTTCCCCATACACATTCTGGTCTTCCCTCTTGGGGCTTTATTGAGTCGATTGGAATTGTTGAGGAATCAGTCTTAGGTTCTATTGATATCGCTAAAGGTGGTAGGTTGATTTTTTGCTCAGCACCTATATTCCCTGATTCCTTTTGAATTGCAGGTACAGAACGATGAAACCAGATATATGTAGAGGCTAATGCGACTATCAATGCTCCAAATATCAGAAGATTAGAAGGACTCTTTTTTTTTTGCAACGCAATATTCGTTATCGGTGTCTGTGTCGGCGTAGGTATGGAGTTTATTTTTTGCTCAACAATTTTCACCTCTTGAACAGGTTTTAGATCAGCTACTGGCTCAAGTGGTTGCACATCTGCACCAAAGTGCATCAGTAGCTTTCTACCCGTTGCTAATTTTATGGACTGGGTATAAAAACTACTGTCTCCCCCGTCCTCTAATTGCTTAACTTGGGAACTAGAAAGTGAGTGCAGTCTGGCAAGGGTTATGACCTCTACTCCAGCCTCCTCGCGAAGCTTCTTTAGCAATGCTCCATCCGCTGACGACCAGACTTGGTTTTGCATGGTCTTAGATCTAGTTTTATTTCGCTAAAAGCGATTGGAATTTAACAGTAGGCCCACTTTGATTGCAAACAGACTTGAAGTCCTCTCTGCGCTTTCTAATCCATGTCATTGGCGTAGTGGCTTTATATTTTGCAAATGAAGCTTGGATAGATAAATGATCAAATCCGGATTCATGCATCAACTCAGACCATCCGATCTGTTCTTGAATATGTTCGTCAATCCAAGCACATAGATCGTCGAACTGTTCCTTGTTGAATCCTTTTTGGATATGGGTATCAGGTGAGAGCATATAAATTCTCTTGATTCGTTGGGTACTCACGTATAGAGCACTTATTACAATTTGTTCATTAATTAGATTCTTCTTCCATGTTTTGGCCTATCCCCAATTAGGGAATTGAGCCAAATACCTCCTAAGTGCAAACCCTTATGTATTGATTTAAGCTTTAATTCGTTTCACTGCTATGCCACAAGAACACGTTTATTTAGTGGATGACAACTCGGAAATCCGCTTCCATCTAAAGAGCTTGCTAATCCAAAAAGGGTACGAAGTCCATGACTTTGATGGCGCTCAATCTTTCATAGACGGTGAAGAAAAACTGCTGCATCCCTGTGTGTTGGTGGTTGATATGCGTATGCCCAAACTGAGTGGCCTTGACTTGCAACATCAATTAAAGCTTCGGAATGTTTTTGTACCCACCATTTTTATAAGTGGCGAAAGCCAGCATCAGGAAATTATTGATGCCATGAAAAGCGGTGCTATCGAGTTTTTGTGGAAGCCATTTCAAAGTGAGCACTTGATTGCTGCAATAGATCGTGGTCTTGCACTAGATCTTGAAAACACAAATATTCAAAATAGAAAAACCAAACTTAAAACTTTACAAGCCAATTTAAGTTCTCGAGAGAATGAAATTTTCCTGCTCATACACAAAGGCCTTGGTAACAAAGAGATAGGTTTGAAACTAGGCATTTTTTCAGACACCGTCAAAAAGCACCGCGCCCATATATTTGAAAAAATGCAAATTACAAACCTACACGAATTGTTACAACTTTGGGAAGGGGTCGATCCGTCAGAGATTCAGAGATAAATGAGGCCGCATCTTTTTAAGAACACTTTGGATGCGGATACTGAGGCAACAAATAACCAAGCATTTCATGAAGGCTTTGCGTAAATAAAAAGCGCTGAAATTACGCTGGCTTTGGTGGTCTGTGCAGTGCACAAATCTTGTTACCTGCTGGGTCGCGAAGATACGCAAGGTTCAAAGAACCGAATGGGCCTTCTCTTGGACCAGGAGGGTCTTCGCAAGTTGTTCCGCCGTTGGCGATACCAGCCGCGTGAAATGCAAGAACTTGTTCTTGCGTTTCTGCAAGAAATCCAATCGTTCCACCATTGGCATGGGTTGCGGTTTGACCGTCAATCGGCTTGGTAATAGAGAAAGAGCCTTTGGGACTGCGGTAGAAATAACGCATGCCGTTATTTATAACTCCTGGTGCGATACCTAAAGTTCCGAGAACTGCGTCATAAAACTTTCTGGATGCTTCTAGATCATTCGCACCCACCATCACGTGACTGAACATTATTTGTCTCCTAAAGAATTAATCCCCGCATGTTACTTCTATCTTCATTTTCTGACGAGCAAAGTTCAGATCACAATACCAGCTTACGTGAAGTTCGACTTATGAAGGAATGCAGCTATGTTGCGTACGAAATTTTTCTTTTCTGCTATTTTGCTTTCAAGTTGCCTTTTTGCGCAAGCCAGCGAGCTATCCCAAAAGCTTCAATCCATTAATCACGTATTGTTGATGCGCCACGCCTTGGCGCCAGGCGTTGGCGATCCAGCCAATTATTCGCATGAAGACTGTAAGACGCAAAGAAACCTCGACTCTGAAGGCAGAAAACAAGCTGCTTTTGTCGGTGAATGGCTTAAAAAGCAAGGCATCCAAAAAGCCGACGTGTATTCAAGCGTTTGGTGCAGATGCAGAGATACAGCGACCTTGTTGAACTTTGGCACCTATAAAGTCGAACCCTCCCTAGCCTCATTTTTTGACGACATGTCTAAGGCAAAAGCAAGCAATGCGAGACTTCAACGGTTTATTTCTGAGAAGATTAAATCAAAGGGCGATCAGGCCTTGATCATGGTGACGCACCACGTCAATATTTTGGAATTTATGGGTGAAAACATAGCTTCCGGCGATATGGTTGTTGCCAAAGTCAATTCCAAAGGCGAGTTAATCTCTTACAAATTGATACCTAGGCCTGAGTAAATACTATTTAAGGACTTAATTTGGTCGCGGCAAAAAACAAAGGAAATAAGTCGGCAGTCCAAGGCAAAGTACCCTTTAATGAGCGAACATATTTTTCCGGAAGATCATCGATGCTCTTAATGAAGCCTTTATCTAATGCTATGCCCATTAACAAAGAGGTCACGCTTTACCCATGCAATGCGGCTTATATTGCCAATTCCGACCTGTGAGCGGCTCCCATCCAGATAGGTATGACAATTCCGAACCCCATGCTTCTGAAGCAGCATGCAAGACGGATGAAGCAATAAAACCGAATAAACTGATAAGAGCACCATTGAGTACTTGTCTTCTTCTCATGATGAGCCCATTTGCATAATATGCTAATTACTTTTAGGACTCAGAAATCGCTTTCAATACACATTGATTACAAATACAACCTTTAGCACCTTTGGGCAACTGAGTTAAAAGTTCACTAGGGAACTCCACAGATACGCACCAGCATGGATTTTGCTTCTTTACTGTAGATTTTTCTATCTCCATTGCGCAATTGTTAGGCTGCCTGCAAATTGGGCATAGTGTCAGATCTAATGCATTCATTTAAAGTTATCTTCCACCCTCACCCACCAACGCATAAGGCGCCCAGAAAGCTGGATGTCCGAATGCCGGACTCTTCATCACTGCCAGCATCGATTGGCGTAGCGCTTCAGAGCGACGCATCGCTGTATCTTTTTTGTAGCTTGCAAATGCGTTGGTTGTCAGTTGCATCGCACTCTCTGACTCCACCGACCAATGCGTCACCAATAAACTTCTGCTCCCTGCAAAGAAGAAGCCTCTGGCCAATCCACTCATCGCCTCTTCTGCTCTGCCATCAGCGCCTGCGGTGTTGCATGCAGATAAGACCACCCAGTCTGCATTGAGTTTGAGGCTCAAGACATCCTCCAAGGTAAGTAGTGGGCTATCAGCGGGGTTGGCCGTTGCCGCCATCGCCAATGCAGGCT
>Ga0214921_10002633_pt1 | contig 28881 bp, 28 predicted proteins | sample LL1505_MetaG_FD_177992 | JGI IMG/M metagenome (GOLD analysis project Ga0214921, IMG submission 177992) | Freshwater microbial communities from Lake Lanier, Atlanta, Georgia, United States - LL-1505 | ecosystem: Environmental > Aquatic > Freshwater > Lake | place: USA: Georgia | collected...
TGATCCACATCATCATCAGGCGATTTCGGCAGTGGAGTCTGAACAAGAAGCAAATACCATTGTTACAGTATTACAAAAGGGCTATCTCATTGCAGATCGAGTTTTAAGACCAGCTTTAGTGATGGTTAGCCAAGCAAAATAAAACAAGAATAAATAATTGGCTCGTCTCTTGATTATCAACTTACGAGCCATATTTAAAGAATATATAGATTATTTAATAAGGAAATTAATATGGCAAAGATTATTGGAATCGATTTAGGTACTACCAATTCTTGTGTTGCAATTTTAGAGGGTAGCACTCCAAAAGTGGTTGAAAATGCTGAAGGTGCGCGTACGACGCCTTCCATTATTGCTTATATGGAAGATGGTGAGATTCTTGTTGGAGCGCCTGCAAAAAGACAGTCCGTGACCAACCCAAGGAATACACTTTATGCAGTCAAACGTTTAATCGGTAGAAAATTTGCTGAAAAAGAAGTACAAAAAGATATCGATTTAATGCCGTACACTATTGCTAAGGCGGATAATGGCGATGCTTGGGTAGAGGTACGAGGTAATAAATTAGCTCCCCCACAAATTTCAGCTGAAGTTTTAAGAAAAATGAAAAAAACTGCTGAAGATTACTTGGGAGAGGAAGTAACAGAGGCTGTTATTACAGTTCCTGCTTACTTTAACGATAGTCAACGACAAGCAACTAAAGATGCTGGCCGAATTGCAGGTCTCGATGTCAAACGTATCATTAACGAACCTACAGCTGCGGCTCTTGCTTTTGGTTTAGATAAGGTATCTAACGGAGATCGAAAAATAGCGGTATATGACTTAGGTGGCGGTACCTTCGACGTTTCTATTATTGAAATTGCGGATGTTGACGGCGAAAAACAATTTGAAGTGTTATCAACTAATGGCGATACATTCCTTGGCGGTGAAGATTTTGACCAGAGAATTATTGACTTCATCATTGCTGAATTTAAGAAAGAGCAAGGGGTTGATTTATCAAAAGATGTACTTGCATTACAGCGCTTAAAAGAATCTGCAGAAAAAGCTAAAATTGAGTTGTCTTCTGCTGCACAAACTGAAATAAATTTACCTTACATTACTGCGGATGCCTCAGGTCCAAAGCATTTAAATATTAAGATGACTCGCGCAAAGTTAGAGTCATTAGTTGACGATTTAATTGCTAGGACGATTGAGCCTTGTCGAGTTGCAATTAAAGACGCAGGTGTTTCTTTGACGGATATTCAGGACGTGATTTTGGTTGGCGGTATGACACGTATGCCAAAAGTTCAAGAAAAAGTAAAAGAGTTTTTTGGACAAGAGCCGCGTAAAGACGTTAATCCAGACGAGGCAGTTGCAGTTGGAGCTGCGATTCAAGGTGCTGTTCTTGCTGGCGATCGTACTGATGTCTTATTATTAGACGTAACACCTTTATCTCTTGGTATTGAGACATTAGGTGGTGTTATGACGAAGATGATTAAAAAGAATACGACGATACCGACTAAATACGCTCAAGTATTCTCTACTGCTGAAGATAATCAACCGGCAGTAACGATTAAAGTTTTTCAGGGTGAGAGAGAGATGGCATCAGCCAATAAAACCTTGGGTGAATTTAATTTGGAAGGTATTCCACCAGCAAGTCGTGGAACTCCACAAATTGAAGTGAGCTTTGATATTGATGCTAATGGTATTTTGCACGTGGGCGCCAAAGATAAAGCAACTGGTAAGGAAAATAAAATTACGATTAAAGCCAACTCTGGATTATCAGAAGATGAAATTCAAAAAATGGTAAAAGATGCGGAAGAAAACGCGGAAGAAGATCGTAAGCTTAGGGAAGTAGTTGATGCTAAAAATACTGCAGAGGCACTTGTCCATTCGACCAAAAAATCTCTTGAAGAGCATGGTGCATCATTAGATGTCGCTGAAAAAGAAAAGATTGAAGCTGCTGTAAAAGCTTTAGAAGAGGCTGTTAAAGGATCTGATAAAGTTGATATTGAATCCAAAACTGAGGAGTTGGGCAAAGTGAGTCAAACTCTTGGTGAGAAAGTTTACGCTGCAATGGCTGAAAAAGCTAAAGCTGAGGGCGGCGCCGCTTCACCGGGCCAGGCAGCAAAAGATGATAATGTGGTCGACGCTGAATTCAAAGAAGTTGATAAGAAATAATTTGTTGTAGTTTATTGAAGGAATAGCTTTGGCAACAAAAAGAGATTTTTATGAGGTTTTAGAGGTACCGAAAAACGCCACTGACGATGAGATAAAAAAATCTTATCGGAAGATGGCGATGAAGTACCATCCTGATCGTAATCCAGATAATAAAGCTTCAGAAGAAAAATTTAAAGAAGCCAAAGAAGCTTATGAGGTTTTGTCTGATCCTCAAAAAAAAGCTGCCTATGACCAATATGGACATGCTGGGATTGACCCCAGTATGGGTGGTTTCGGCGGCGCTGGTGCTCAAGGTTTTGGTGGTTTTGCCGATGCTTTTGGTGATATATTTGGTGATATCTTTGGCGCTGGTGGTGCACGTGGTGGTCGAGCAGGTCCTCAGGTGTTTAAAGGTGGAGATCTTCGATACAGTATGGAGATTTCATTGGAAGAGGCTGCCAAAGGCCATGAAACTCAAATACGGATACCTGGTTGGACTAATTGTGATATTTGTACAGGCACGGGTGCAGAACCGGGAAGCAAAGTTGAAACCTGTTCTACATGCGGTGGTCAAGGTCAAGTTAGAGTGTCCCAAGGCTTTTTTTCTATGCAGCAGACGTGTCCAAAATGTCGTGGGAATGGTCAGTTCATAGCCAAGCCATGTAAAAAGTGTCATGGCGAAGGGCAGACTAAGCAGCAAAAGACTTTGGAGGTAAAAGTCCCGGCTGGTATTGAAGATGGTATGCGCATTCGTTTAAGTGGTCATGGTGAGCCTGGTATTAATCAGGGGCCATCTGGAGATTTATATGTTGAGGTGCATATCAAGCCTCATCAGGTTTTTGAAAGAGATGGCGATGACCTACATTTCCAAATGCCGATTTCATATGCCACGGCATGTTTAGGAGGAGAGGTTCAGGTTCCTACACTAGCTGGAAAAGCAAGCTTTGAAGTTGCTGAAGGAACTCAAACGGGACGAACCTATCGACTCAGAGGAAAAGGTATTAAAGGTATTCGTTCTGCAGTTCCGGGAGATTTGTATGTTCACGTACAAATTGAAACTCCTATTAAGCTTAATGACGAGCAACGTAAGTTGATTCGAGATTTAGAGCAAAGCTTGCAAGCGGACAGTCGTAAACACAATCCTCAGGAACGAGGTTGGATTGATCGAGTAAAAGATTTTTTTAATTAATCACTAAAACAATGTTCAGGTGCTGGGAATGCACCTGATTTAACTTCACTTATATATAATTCAACTGCTTTTTCAATAGAACCTGACTGGGCAAGAAAGTTTTTTACAAATTTAGGCTGCCTACCGGGGAATGCTCCAAGAGCATCATGCATGACAAGAACTTGACCTGAACAATCAGGACCAGCTCCAATACCTATAGTTGGGATCTGAATAGATTCAGTAATTTTCTTTCCTAAAGAAGATGGCACAGCTTCTAAAACCAACATTTGTGCACCAGCTGCTTGAAGATTTTTAGCATCTTCGATCATTTGTTGTGCTTGAGGCGCAGATTTACCTTGAACTTTAAATCCACCTAAAGTATTGACAGATTGAGGGGTTAGGCCTAAATGCGCACATACCGGAATACCTTGTGTCACGAGATGCTCAATCGTTGGCGCCAACCAAGTACCACCCTCAAGTTTGATCATTTTTGCGCCGGCCTGCATGAGAAGCGCTGCGTTCCGCAGAGCATTTTGCTTATCACCATATGAGGCAAATGGCATATCAGCAATCAAAAAGGTTCGTTTGATATTTCTGCTCACACAAGCAGTGTGATAAATCATGTCTTCAATTCGAACTGGAAGAGTGGATGCATGACCTTGAATCACATTTCCAAGGGAGTCTCCAACCAAGATGACATCAATTCCAATTTGATCAAAAAGAGTTCCAAAACTCGCATCATAGGCAGTTAAAGAAGTAATTTTTTCACCTTCAGCGTGCATTTTGAATAATGTGCTGATAGTTAAAGCCTTAGTTTCTTGATTAGTTTGTAGATAAGACATATGGAAAGATTAAGCTAAAACTTAAATATACAGAAAATTTCGCTTAATGGGTATTATTTACGTCGCCACCGATAAGGCAGTGTTGGGTGGGAAGCTTTTCAATCTTTTGCCAAGATAATTCAGAGATTTTGTTTTTTAATTTGCCGTGCAGTGGCAACTCAATTTCAGGCTCAAGCTCTAATAAAGGTAAAAGGACAAACATACGTTCAGTCATCCGTGGATGAGGAATGATCAACTCGGGGTCATTACTAGTTACATCATCATAGATTAGAACATCAATATCTAGAGTACGTGGTGCCTTTTCATAGGGTCGCTCTCTTCCAAAATGTTTTTCCACGGCTTGGCAGGCATATAGTAGAGATTTAGGTTCAAGAGTTGTTGAAATAGCGAGGACATTATTAATGTAATCATCACCGGGAGCGTCAACGGGACTACTAATGTAGAAACAGCTCCTAGCATTAATCTGAATCGATGGAATCTGCGCAAGGCAAATGACAGCATCTGTCAAAATTTGCCGAGTATCGCCCACATTACCACCTAAACCAATAAACGCCTTTGCCATTTGTCACCTTTTTTCGTGGCACTAATTATGGATACTTTAATCAATTTTCAGGAAGCTTGCTCAGGATCATAGTTTTTGACTTCATCACCTTGATTTTTAGGGGCTCTACGTCTTCTTCGACGAGATTTTCCTGTAGTACTTGAAGAATTTAGTGGGGATTCTTCTTTTGCACTTAAAAGTAATTTTTCGCGTTCTGGTAAATCTGCCAGTTGAAAATCCTCCCACCACTGAGAAAGAGATGATGGCAGTTCATTGGCTAAGCATCGTAAACATAAAAAATCATAGCCGGCTCTAAAGCGCGGAGACTCCAAGAGCCGATAAGGTATTTTTCCATTTCTTTTTTCGAATCTGGGTTGTAGGCTCCAAATCTCACGCATATCTGTTTCAAATCTTCTTTGAATTGCAAAAGTTTCACGCTGATTGGCAAGCACGGAGTCAATCGCTGCATGTAAAGCTGGTATAAGGGGTTTACCCGTATGTAGTTCATTTTTCCAACTAAGGTCAACTTCATGCCAAAGCAATGTGGCAAATAAAAAGCCAGGGGAGATTGGCTTGCCCTGCTGCACTCTTTCATCAGTTCGGGCAAGTGCTATTTTTGCAAAATGACTAAGTTTGTCTTGCTCAAAAATAGCATCAATCATGGGCAATAGTCCTTGACCCAAGCCAACATCTCTCAGAGATTCAAGGGACGCCCAAGCATGTCCTGACATTAAGAGCTTTAAAATTTCATCAAAGAGTCTTGCACTAGGAACATCATGAATCAATGGCGCTAGTTCTTGGATGGGAGCTAAGGTCTTTGCCTCAATAATAAAGCCTGTTTTAGCAGCAAATCGAACAGCCCTGAGCATTCTGATTGGATCTTCACGAAAACGTTTTTCTGGATCACCGATCATACGTATAAACCGTTCTTTCATATCATACATACCACCGTGGTAATCAAGAACTTGCTCGTTACTTGGATTGTAATAAAGTGCATTAATTGTAAAGTCACGTCTTGCAGCATCTTCTGAGTGAGAGCCCCAGATGTTATCGCGTAAAATTCTGCCACTTTCAGTCATGTGTTCACCTTCGTCATTGACCATTGCTCGAAATGTTGATACTTCAATAATTTCGGGTTTATGACCACCATAAAAAGTGACATGAACAATTTGAAATCGACGACCAATTAATCGTGATTTTCTAAATACTGCTTGCACCTGATCAGGTGTAGCATTCGTTGCGACATCAAAATCTTTCGGAACAATTCCCAGTAATAAGTCGCGAACTGCACCACCAACGATAAAGGCTTCATATCCAGCCTGTTGGAGTGCTTGAGTTACTTTGATTGCATTTTTAGAAATATGATCTTGATTAATTTGATGATCTTTGAAACTAATCTCTTTAGCAGCCTTATTCTTAGGGACACGCGAAGTCGACGAAGGCTTTTTTCCTAGAATACGACGTATGATCTTTTGAATCATGCAAATAAATAAAGTATCTTCCAAGCTCTTTCTTGCGCAAGATTGGCAAGCCTTGGATCTGGATTGGTCGCGACTGGTTCTTTGACCCTTTCCAGAAGTGGTAGATCGTTCATTGAATCAGAATAAAAAATGCTATTTTCAGCATGATCTAAACTTAATCCTAAAGTTTTTAGCCAGTTTTCAACATGGACAACTTTCCCCGCTTGAAAATTGGGTAATCCTTGTACTTTCCCTGAAAATTCGCCATTTGGTCGGATTTCTGGTTCAGTAGCGATGAGGTGTTGAATTCCAAAGCGAGTTGCAATTGGCTTTGTTACAAAGCTATTGGTCGCAGTAACAATTGAACAAATATGCCCTAGATCAAGGTGTTGATTGACAAGTTCAATGGCTTTGGGATGTATTTGAGGCTCAATTTTCTTTTTCATAAACTCGCTATGCCAAGTTTCGAGTTGTTTCCTTGGGTGGCTTGCGAGGGGCTTTAAAGCAAAGTTTAGAAATTCATCAATATTAAGTGTGCCAGTTTTATACGCCTCATAAAAACGATTATTGGCTTGTTCGTATTCTTCTTGATTGACAACTCCTAATTCAACTAAAAAATGCCCCCAGGCATGATCACTGTCGATTGGTAATAGCGTGTTGTCTAAATCAAAAAAAACGAGAGTAGAAGAGTTATCAGTCATGAATTATGATTTATTTTTTAACAAGTCTCTTACTAAGGGCAGAGTGATAGAACGTTTAGTCTGCAATGAATATTGATCTAAGGCTTCTACTAAACTAATTAAGCTTGGCATGTCGCGATGAAAATTATCTAACAGCCAAGGGGCGATATCTTCAGAGAAGTTTAAGCCTTTAGCTGAGGCAAAATCTTGGACTGCTTTAATTTTCTCATCATCTTGCAGGGTATGAAGTTCAAAATTAAGTCCGGAAGATAGTCGAGAAGCAATATCGCTTCGTAAGGCAAGCCCTGAAATAGATTGTGATCCAGTAGAAATAATTAAAATTTCTTCATCCTCTTTTGCTTCAATGAGTAATCGAAAAAAAGCCTTTTGTTCATTTTCTTTGAGATGGTCAACGTTATCAATCAGATAAAGCTTATGGACCAACATATTTCCATAATCAAGATAACTCCAAAGAGAACTCCCAGATTCTAAATAACATGTACTTAATTCATTTTCTTGAGCAATACCATTTAAGGCCTTCAGTAAATGTGTTTTCCCGCAACCCTGAGGGCCCCAAAAGTAAAGTATTTCTAATTCAGGATTCGGGTTTGATTGATTTTCCCAATACAACACTAAAGACTTTAAAACAGCGAGTAAATTAGCGCCATTTTTTTTATCCTTTTTTGATAAAACAAAATTATCTAAAGTTGGAGGCGGCGATAATAAAATATCTAGAGTAAATTGTTGAGGTTTTTTGCTTGTCATTTAAGTATTGCTGTTGAACCATTGACTAGTGAGCAATTTGTTTTTGAAGTGGCGAATAGTAACAAGACAGATTGCAGACATAGGGAATGCAAGAAGAATACCAAAGAATCCAAAAAGTTGCCCAAATACCATCAAAGCGAACAATACAGCAACTGGGTGAAGGCCAATTCTTTCACCGACAAGGCGAGGAGTTAAAACGAATCCTTCAAGCAGTTGACCCACTCCATATAAAGCCAAAACAGCAATTAAAGCGTTTCCTGGACCAAATTGCAACAATGTGGCCAGTGCAGATAATATAAAACTTATCAAAAAGCCAACATATGGAATAAATGCAACTAAACCAGTAAACATGCCCAAAGGAATGGCGCTTTGTACACCAATTAAAAGCAATCCTAGACTATAAAAACAAGCCAAGACAATCATTAACAAGACTTGTCCACGCAAATAGTGGGCGAGTAAAACGTCAACTTCTTTTGTTAGCTTGAAAAATGTTTCACGAAATCTTACAGGAATGAGCTTTGCAATCATGCTCAAAAAAGCGTCCCACTCCAATAGTAAATAAAAAAGCACAAACAAAACAAGAACAGTGTTCGCAAAAAATCCCAATACAGAACTTGACGATTTAATGAGGGTGCCTAGAGATTGAGTTACTAAAGTATTCGCATTATCAGTAATTTGAGACGTGATTTGTGTTTGCACCACTTCACGGATTGCACCCCAATCTAACCGAACATTAAAAGTTGCAAGCGTAGGCTCTAGCCACTCTTGGAGATTTTTTAGCCAGACTGGAAATTGAGCCTTTATCAGAGGAATTTCATGCTGCAATAGATTAAGCAGTAATAAAAGAATGACAATACTTGCAAAAAGACCAATAAGCAGAGAAATTAGAGCCGCTAGACTTCGTGGCACTTTGAGCTTTACCAAACGCTTTGTGAGAGGCTCTAACATATAGGCAAAGATAAATGCCACTAAAAAAGGCATCAAAATTTCAATCAAGCTAGAAAAAAAATCAGACATTGCCATCACCTTGAATTAGAATCTCCTCATTCTACTGAGTTCATAGGAATGATATGTCAAATTCAACAAGTAATGATTTAAATATGAAAAATAATTCCCAAACCAAAGGTTTGTCATATAAAGACGCTGGTGTTGATATAGATGCAGGTGATGCTTTAGTGGAGAGAATCAAGCCATTGGCAAAAAAAACCATGCGCGAGGGAGTTTTAGCTGGAATTGGGGGTTTTGGGGCCCTATTTGAAGTTCCAAAAAGATATCAAGAGCCAGTGCTAGTTTCTGGCACTGATGGTGTTGGAACTAAATTGAAATTAGCCTTCGAGTGGCAGATTCATGACACGGTGGGTCAGGATTTAGTTGCCATGAGTGTCAACGATATTTTGGTTCAGGGTGCTGAGTCTTTGTTTTTTCTAGACTATTTTGCTTGTGGTCACTTAACTGTCGATGTAGCCGCTACCGTTGTAGGGGGAATTGCAAAGGGTTGTGAAATCGCTGGCTGTGCCTTAATTGGTGGTGAAACTGCAGAAATGCCAGGTATGTATCCTGATGGGGAGTACGATTTGGCAGGATTTGCAGTTGGAGTTGTAGAAAAGTCAAAGATTATTACAGGTAAAACCATCACTCCAGGAGATGTTGTCCTTGGGTTAGCTTCAAGTGGAGCCCATTCCAATGGATATTCTCTCATTCGTAAAATTATTGAAGTGAGTGGAGCTACTAGGAGTTTTGATATGGGGGGCAGATCTCTTGAAGAGTTGGTAATGACCCCCACCAAAATTTATGTCAAGCCTGTCCTCGAGTTATTAAATCTTGTCAACATTAAGGGTATGGCTCATATTACGGGTGGCGGTTTAGTGGAAAACATTCCACGTGTCTTACCTGATCATGTGCAAGCAGTTCTGCATCGAGATGCATGGCATATGCCACATTTATTCCAGTGGTTATCCAAAGCAGGAAATGTAGATGCTCAAGAAATGTATCGGGTATTTAATTGTGGTATTGGTCTAGCAATTATTTTGCCTGCTCAAGATGCGAGTGCAGCCATAGAATTTTTGAAAAAACATGATATCGAGAGTTTTCAGTTAGGTGAAATTGTTGAACGACCACCTGGAGCACATCAAACCATTGTTATTTAGATGATTGGAGATGCAAAAGGCAAGTATTGATCGCTTCAGATAAGAAATCCTTGCTACTAGGATCGATGACATGACGACTCGGCATCGCCCTTAGCCAGGTGAGTTGTCTTTTACCTAATTGTCGACTTGCAGCAAGCCCAGCTTCAACGAACTCTGCATAAGTAGTTTCATGATTCAAATAGCTGATTGCTTGTCGATAACCCACGGCCCTCATGGACGGTAATTCAGGATTCATATTGGCATGACTTAGAAGCAATTGAACTTCATCTAAAAAACCGTGATCAAGCATATACATAAAGCGCTCCCGAATCCGCTCATGAAGCCATCCACGATCTTGAGGCTCTAGTGATACTAAACAATGCGCAAAGGAGGCATCATCCCTAGAATTTGAGTAGGGCTGTAAAGCCAAAAACTCTGACATAGGCTTGCCAGTCATAGCAAAAACTTCCAGAGCACGAGAAATCCTTTGAGTATCTCCCGCTGGTAGTCTTAAAGCAGTTTGTGGATCGATTGACTGTAATTTCTCATGCATGGTATTCCAGCCGATCGCGGATGCTTCTTGAGCGATTTTTGCTCGAACTTCAGGGGATGTCGCAGGTAAGTCAGTAAGTCCTTGCATTAAGGCTCGCCAATACAACATGGTGCCACCCACAATGATTGGTACATGACCTCGAGACTTAATGTCATCTGCCCACCGCAGAACATCCTTGGCAAATTGAGCCGCAGAATAACTTTGCCAAGGTTCTCGAATATTCAGACCATGGTGAGGTATCAATGCTTGTTCTTTAAGACTTGGTTTTGCGGTACCTATATCCATACCTTTGTATACCAGCGCCGAGTCCATGCTGATAATTTCAATATAAATCCCGTAACGCTTGGCAAAGTTTGCAAGTTCGAATGAGAGAGTACTTTTACCACTTGCAGTTGGACCAACAATGGCAAGAATATTTTCTAAAGGATGTTTAGAAAATGACATATCAGACTTAACGACCTCTTAAAAAGAACTTGTCTAAATCCTGAACACTTAGCTGAATCCAAGTAGGACGACCATGATTACATTGATCTGCTCGATCAGTAGTTTCCATTTGTCTTAGAAGGGCATTCATTTCTGGAATAGTTAAGATTCGATGAGCGCGAACAGCAGCATGGCAAGCCTTAGTAGCTAAACGCTCATGCTTAGCAGAATCAATGACACCAGAAGAGCCCACTTCATCTAAATCGTTAATGAGGGTGCGCACTAAAGCTGTAGGTTCTGCTTTATTCAAAAGGGCTGGAATCGATCGAATACAAATTTGTTCAGGACCCAATGTTGTGATATCAAAGCCTAACTCACTGAGTGCAGATTGATTATCGTTGAGTAATGCAATTTCTAGAGAGCTTACATGCATGACCGCAGGGACTAAAAGGGTTTGTATCGCTACTTGACCTTGTAAATCTGTTTTTAATTTTTCATACAAAACGCGTTCATGAGCAGCATGCATATCAACAAGAACTAAACCATTCTGGTTTTGCGCCAAAATATAAATTCCTGCAATTTGAGCGATTGCATACCCGAGTGGGTAATAGTGATCTTCCTCAGCAGTTAATGAAGAATTTGCAGTGGCTGCCTCAATTTGATGCCTTTCGCCCAACAACTGAGTCATTGATTCTTTGATGGAGTTGTTAGGTAGACTAAATTGCATCGGTTGCTGATATCGAGGAGTTTGAGAGTTAACAAACGAATTCTGATGTGTTAAAGAAGTAGGATTTGGAATGGGGCTAGTATCCCAACTCAAATTCGTGGTTGATGAAGCTTGTGCTTGTCCTGCACCATGAGATAAACGATCTTTAATTGAATGGTATACAAATTGATGGACTGCACGACTATCTCGAAAACGGACTTCTATTTTTGCTGGATGCACATTGACATCAACAAGTTCGGGTTGGATGGATAAATTAAGTAATAAGATGGGCTGGCGATCGCCATGAAGAACATCCTGATAGGCACTTCGAATCGCATGATTAATTAATTTATCCTTAATAAACCGATGATTAACAAATATATATTGTTGGTCTGCTCTAGCCCTACTTGCAGTTGGAGCACCAACGAATCCGTCTAGTTGAATCAGATCGGTGCCTACCTTTAAAGCTAACTTTGCCTCATGAAACTCGACACCTAATATATCATCGGCTCGTTTTTCCAAAGTACCTGATGGCCAGCGGTGCAAGGGCTTTCCGTTGTGCCATACTGAAAAACCAACATGAGGATTGGCTAAAGCACAGCGTCGGATTGCCTCTAAGCAATGACCAAATTCAGTTGCAGAAGATTTTAGAAATTTACGTCGAGCAGGGGTATTAAAAAATAAATCTTGAACATCAATACGAGTCCCGAAATCTCCTGCGGCAGGTTTAATCTCTAATGTAGAGTTATTAATTACGTTTGCATGTTCATCATGTGCGGTTCTTGTTGTCAGAGTGACATTGGCAACGGATGCAATTGAGGCGAGCGCTTCACCTCGAAAGCCCATCGTCATGACAGACTCTAAGTCCTCTAAGCTATAAATCTTACTTGTGGCATGACGAGTTAACGCAAGCTTGAGCTCAGGTGCAGGGATGCCCTGACCATCGTCCGCGATAACAATTCTTGTTGTTCCACCTTCTTCAAGACGAATATCGAGAGCTGTTGCCTGCGCATCGATCGCATTCTCAAGAAGTTCTTTTACAACAGCACTTGGCCTTTCGATAACTTCTCCGGCAGCAATCTGACTAATTAACTGATCAGGTAGTGTACGAATTGGAGTTCTCATGAACTTATTTTCTCACGATAATCTTGATTGTCGAATGAAACTGTTAATATGTTCGTCGTGGATCAATTAATTTCTTTATTTCAGTTTGTCATGCATATTGGCGACCATCTCGGTGAGTATGGTACTTTGGCGTATGCCATTCTTGCCCTCATCATTTTTACTGAAACTGGCTTTGTTGTTTTCCCATTTTTACCCGGAGATACCTTGTTATTTGCTGCCGGTGCCTTTTGCGCAAGTGGTCAATTAAGTTTAGTCATTCTTAATCTGGTCATTATTATTTCTGCAGTACTTGGCAATACGGTTAATTTTTGGGTAGGCCATTATTTAGTTGATCGTATTGACATTAGTAAAGCCAAATGGATTGATCAAACAGCTTTAGAAAAAACACATTTATTTTTTGAGAAACATGGAGGTAAAACTATTATTTTGGCGCGATTTGTGCCTTTAGTCAGATCCTTTGCCCCTTTTGTCGCTGGTGTTTCTCATATGGATCATCAAAAATTTCAGACCTATAATATCGTTGGCGCAGTCTTATGGAGTGTGATACTCACGATTTGCGGTTACTTTTTCGGAAATCTACCCATCATTCGGGATAATCTTAATGAAATCGTTTTAGTTGGCGCACTTGCAGCCATCATCCCTACGATTATTGCCGGTCTATGGCGTTTTATACAGCCCTTATTCAAGAAAAAAATTAACTAGCTTTCAAAGATTTTTCTAAATCCTCAAGGTGCATTTTAATTTCAGCAACATCTTTTGCTTCGGGATTCTTTTCTAAATAAAAATGCAAATCATTGATCGCAGGACGAATGTAGTCAAGTTGTGCAAAAGCCAACCCACGATCACGAATCTCTTCAGTTTCACTAGGTAAAAGCAGGACCAGTCTTTCTTGAATGCTTAGTAAACGCTCCCACCTATCTTGGTGACTATAAACAGCTTTTAAATTTCGCAAAAAACGTGACAAAATTTCTCTGGGACTTGAGCTTCTTAAAAACAAACTAAGCGGTAATGATAGTTCGCCGCGATATCCTTTGGCGTCTAAGTAGGGGTCTAGCATCGCTTGCAACTCATTTTTTGATAAAGAAGAGCCCGTAGTTGGATCCATGACCACTTCACCCTGAGGAAGTGAGATACGTATTAAAAAATGATTTGGAAATGAAATGCCGCGAATTTGAATACCTATTTGATTGCCAAATTCCATTAGCAGTAGTGCCAAGGAAATAGGTATCCCACGCCGATGCTCAATTAAACTATGAAGATAAGAGTTTTCAGGGTCATAGTAGTCATTAGTATTCAGACCAAAATGCATTTCTTGAAAAAAGAAATACTTGAGATATTGTAATTTTTGTAAATCAGTTGTCTCGGCAGTAAAACGAGACTTTAATTTAAGAACAAGAAGATCAATATTATCCAAGGTTTCTTGGACATCTAGTGAGGGATAGGCATGTTGACCAACTGCAATTGCAGCCTCTGTCAAAGGAAAATGTTCATCATCGGCAACAAGTGATTTGAAGTAGTCTAATTGTTTCGTGGGCATAAATTATTGAGTGTGACGGATGAATTCTTTAAAACGAAATCCACAAACTTTTAAAACAAGAACATAAACAATCATAGCGAAAATACCCCATCCAAGCATGAGAGTAATTCTTTTCAATGGTTCATTAGAAAGACTAATCCAATCATGATAATCAGCTCCCCAAAAAAGAATAGCCCCAAAAGCAAATAGCGCGACTACGAGGCGTAAGAAAAAAGACATCCAAGCTTGATTACTTGCCAGCATATGACCTTTTCTGGCTAGGCCTATCCAAAGGAGTGCGGCATTTAAACAGGCGCCAATCCCAATTGACAGAGCAAGACCAGCATGAGCAAAGTAGGGTACAAAAATAAAATTCAAGCACTGAGTAAAAACCAAAACAATCAGACCTATTTTTACTGGAGTGCGAATATCTTGTTTGGCATAAAACCCTGGAGCTAAAATTTTAATCAGAATAAGTCCAATCAAACCTACACCATAAGCCTGAAGCGCCATCCGTGTCATATCAACATCATGCGCAGTAAATTTACCGTAATGATATAGACTCGCAGCCATGGGCGTGCCAAATATAAAAAGTGCAATGGCTGCTGGAGTTGCTATCACAAAGGTTAAACGTATACCCCAACTCATCAGATTTTTGGATTGTTCGATATTGCCATTGGCATTTGCCCGACTCAAGCTTGGCAACAAGACTGTCCCCACTGCAACACCAAGAAGGGCTGTAGGAAACTCCATTAAGCGATCGGCATATGACAACCAAGAGACACTTCCGGCCTCAAGATGCGAAGCGATGTTGGTGTTGATGATTAATGAGAGTTGGCTTACAGAGACTGCAAATATGGCAGGCCCCATTAATTTTAAAATTCGGATAGCTTCAGGATTTTTTAAGGCGGCACGGATAGCTTGGGTACCCAAACCAATTTTAGGCATCAGTCCGAGTCGCAATAATGCAGGTATCTGAATCGCCATTTGCAAAATACCCCCTAGCATTACGCCAACTCCCAAGCCATAAATTGGAGTTGAAAAATAGGGGGCTATGATAAGGGAGCCTGTAATCATGCCTAAATTCAATAAAACGGGTGTAAAAGCAGGAATCAGAAATTTTTTATGGGTATTCAGAATTCCAGCAGCAAGAGAAACCATGGAAATAAAGCCAATATAGGGAAACATCATACGAGTTAAAACAACACTCATAGAATATGTATCGGAGGATTTAAAGCCAGAGGCAATCATAAAAACGAGATAAGGTGCAAAAACCACCCCCAAGATGACAGCTATGAGCAAACTCCAAAAAAGTAGTGTCGCAACAACATCAATCAACTCTTTTGTCGCTTTTGCACCATTTTTAGCACTAACTTCGCCTAAAATGGGCACAAAAGCTTGAGAAAATGCTCCTTCTGCAAATAGGCGCCTGAGTAAATTGGGCAGCCTGAAGGCTACATTGAAAGCATCGGTCATTTCTGAAGCGCCAAAAGCCCTTGCGATAAGAGTTTCCCTCACGAGTCCCAAAACTCGTGAAAGCATAGTCATACTACTGACCTTTGCGGCGGCTGATAAAAGATTCACGTCTTTAGTTTCGCTGATTTAAAGGGACTAGTCAAAATTTCTTTGTTCAGTTATAATAATGGATTATGTTTTTCAAACACCTCTAACAACAAGGTAAACAGAGAGGTTTGAATTATTAACCTTAATAATAGTAATGAATACAATTAAAAGTATGCATTCTTGAAGAGAAATAGAGTAAAAATATGGCAAATACCGCACAAGCTCGTAAACGCGCTCGTCAAGCAGTGAAGCAAAACGCTCACAATTCAAGCTTACGTTCACGCTTAAGAACTGCAATTAAATCAGTACGCAAAGCTGTAACTGCTGGCGATAAAGAAGCTGCGGCTAAAGTATTTTTAGCTGCACAATCAACCATTGACCAAATTGCAGATAAGAAAATTATTCATAAGAACACTGCTTCACGTCAAAAGTCACGCTTATCAGCTGCCATTAAAGGTATGACAAGTTAATCCTGCTTTTGGCTTAATTAAAAATCCGCCATAGGCGGATTTTTAATTTTTAGGGTTCGTATTATTTATTGGAACTTGGAAGTTCACAAATTTCGCTGAGAACTAAATCATTATCTTTTGCAAAGCCTAAGACAAAATCTAATGCCCTAGGATCAATTTCACGAAGTCTTTCATCAACCATGACACATTTGATACCATTAATCATTTCAGGGCGAACATAGGGTGAGTGTGTGAACCTTGGGTCCCCAAGATCAGATTTAGGTCTGAAGGGCGCCATTACACCGCATAAACGATCAATCCAATCAGTTGGCCTAAAGACCTTACCATTTGATGTAAGACCTTGAATGAGAAATTGTTTATGTGTCAATTTGTTTAAATTAGAAGATTAAATGAATCACTACAAACTATAGCCGATAAAGATTGCTAAAAATATTTTTTAACAGGATTGTTTGAATACAATACACATTTACACCACCCATCATTTTTTATGACTCAATTAAAAGTGCCACTTCGCCATTACCTTCAATTTTCTGACTTTAGTGCAGAAGACTATGCATACATTTTAAATCGTTCTAAAATTTTGAAAGAAAAATTTAAGGCCTACGAGACATGGCATCCTCTGCATGATCGAACCTTGGCGATGATTTTTGAGAAGCATTCCACAAGAACCCGATTATCTTTTGAAGCAGGTATGTTTCAGTTAGGTGGCCATGCCGTTTATTTGAATACTCGGGACACTCAATTAGGAAGGGGTGAGCCTGTTGAAGATGCTGCACAGGTAATTTCTAGGATGACCGATATCATTATGATTCGCACATTTGGTCAAGATATATTAGAGCGTTTTGCAGCAAATTCTAGGGTACCGGTTATTAATGGTTTAACCAATGAGTTCCATCCGTGCCAAGTACTAGCTGATATTTTCACTTACCACGAGTTAAGGGGGGATATTTCCGGTAAAACAGTTACTTGGATTGGTGATGCAAATAATATGGCATATACCTGGTTACAAGCAGCACGAATTTTAAATTTTCAGTTGCACTTTTCAGGGCCTAAGAATTACCCATTAGATATGAGTCGCATAAGTTCTGAAGAGGAAAATCACTTACATATTTTTGAAGACCCGTTAGAAGCTTGCCGAGATGCACATTTGTTAACGACCGACGTGTGGACAAGTATGGGTTACGAAAAAGAGAATCAAGAACGTTTAGCAGCTTTTAAACGTTGGATTGTGGATGAGCATAAGATATCAGTTGCTCAGCAAGATGCGGTATTCATGCATTGTTTGCCAGCCCATCGTGGGGAGGAAGTTTCAAGTGGTGTTATCGATGGCCCTCAAAGTGTTGTTTGGCAAGAAGCAGAAAATCGTTTGCATGTGCAAAAAGCTCTGATGGAGTTTTTATTGTGTGGAAAATTTAATTAATTGGTAAATAAAAGATGGCAGATATTAATAAAGTAGTTTTAGCTTATTCTGGTGGACTAGATACCAGTGTGATTTTGAAATGGTTACAAGATACCTATCAATGTGAGATTGTGACCTTTACTGCAGATCTCGGGCAAGGTGAGGAGTTAGATCCTGCAAGGGCTAAGGCATTGCAATTTGGCATTAAGCCAGAAAATATTTTTATAGATGATTTACGGGAAGAGTTTGTCAGGGATTTTGTTTTTCCCATGTTTCGTGCAAACACAATCTATGAAGGCGAGTACCTTTTAGGAACTTCCATTGCAAGACCATTAATTGCCAAACGTCAAATTGAAATTGCACGTATGACAGGTGCAGATTCAGTTTCACACGGGGCAACTGGCAAGGGCAATGATCAAGTTCGATTTGAGTTAGGGTATTACGCTCTTGAGCCTGGGATTAAAGTGATTGCCCCCTGGCGTGAGTGGGATTTGCTGTCGCGTGAAAAATTACTTGCCTATGCAGAAAAAAATGGCATCCCGGTTGAAATGAAGCATAAGCAAGGCGGCGCACCTTATTCTATGGACGCAAATTTGTTGCATATCAGTTTTGAAGGAAGGCATTTAGAGGATCCAAACGCACAGGCAGAAGAGTCCATGTGGCGTTGGACAGTATCTCCGGAAAATGCACCAGATCAACCTGAAGAAATTGAACTTGAATTTGCTAAAGGGGATGTAGTTGCTATTGATGGCAAGCGGATGGCGCCACATGTATTGCTTGCCAAGCTAAATGAACTTGGAGGCAAGCACGGCATTGGACGCTTAGATTTAGTTGAAAACCGCTTTGTTGGCATGAAAAGTAGAGGGTGTTATGAGACACCTGGCGGAACTATTTTGCTTAAAGCGCACCGCGGTATTGAAAGTATTACTTTAGACCGTGAAGTGGCGCATTTAAAAGATGATTTGATGCCACGTTATGCAAGCTTAATTTATAACGGTTATTGGTGGTCCCCAGAGCGAATCGCTTTACAAACCCTAATTGACCATACTCAAGCAATGGTGAACGGCTTTGTGAAACTTAAGTTATACAAAGGCTTAGTTTCTGTATTGTCAAGAAATTCATCCAACACTCTGTTTGATCAAAACATTGCTACTTTCGATGATGATGGTGGTGCATATAACCAAGCAGATGCCGGTGGATTTATTAAGTTAAACGCTTTACGTATGCGGATTGCAGAAATTGCAAGACGTAAAAGAATGACGAAGTAACCTGAAACTTAAAAGGATAGAGTAAATGCAATTTGATCAAGTATCTGTAGGTAAAAAAGCAAATGTATTTTTTGATGGTAAATGTGTTTCGCATACTGTCACTTTGGCTGATGGAGCACGTAAGTCAGTTGGCGTTATTTTGCCGAGTACATTACGCTTTGATTTAAGTACTAAGGAAATCATGGAAGTTGTTGACGGACGAGCATTTGTGGCCATCAATGGAGGCCCTGAAATCACATTTACGACGGGACAAAGTTGGGAAGTAGAGGCTGGAGGATATTTTGAGATTCGAGTGGATGCACCATTTCACTACGTCTGTCATTTTGGGTAACTAAGGTTTAGGCAATCCGATCACCAGCTTTCCTGCTCCGAGTTGTCTTTTTTCGAACCAATTAGAGTTCATTTCTAAAGCGTATCGAATCGGCTTTAAGGGGCAATGATTCGCCTCCGATTGAGGCTTCATTTCTTCAATATTAACGATTTTTCCGTCATCATCAATAAATGCGATAGAAAGAGGTAACAGAGTGTTTTTCATCCAAAAGCAATGCCCGGCCTTTTGTTCGAAAACGAACAGCATGCCACTTTGTTCAGGCATTGACTTTCGATACATAAGACCTAGTTGTTGACTTGCTGGGGTACTAGCAACTTCGGCTTTGATGATATTTTTGTCAATCTTTAAATCAATGACAGGTAATGCAGAGCTATAGGCAAAATAAGGCAAGATCGCTATTACTGAGGACATCCAAATTTTTAACATAAGTCCCTAAGAATTATAAAAACAAACTAAATGAATAATTTTTAAAATGAAATTATCTTAAATATCGCCGATTTATGACGATTTTAGAAGACCAGCCATTTAATTTGTAATAATAAGATATTAAATTAGTAAGTATCAATGTTGTAAAGCAATCTTAGGCCCTAAGTCCAGAAGGTACGCTAACCGATAACAAAACTAATTTAATAAATAAATAAATTTATTTCAACTAGGAGAGTTTTTTAAATGTATAAGCATATTCAGGTTCCAGCAGGCGAACAAATTACCGTTAATGCAGATTTTTCTATTAATGTACCTGACAATCCAATTATTCCCTATATCGAGGGCGATGGAACTGGCTTTGACATAACTCCTGTGATGATTAAGGTGGTTGATGCTGCAGTAGAAAAGGCATATGGCGGTAAAAAGAAAATTGCATGGATGGAAGTTTTTGCTGGTGAAAAAGCAACGAAAATTTATGGTCCAGATGTATGGCTTCCAGAAGAAACTTTGGATGCAGTAAAAAAATATGTTGTTTCTATTAAAGGACCATTAACAACGCCTGTTGGCGGTGGGATTCGTTCATTGAACGTAGCACTTCGTCAAGAACTTGATCTTTATGTTTGTTTGCGTCCTGTTCGTTACTTCAAAGGCACACCTTCACCTGTAAAAGAGCCAGAAAAAACGAATATGGTGATTTTTCGTGAAAACTCTGAAGATATCTATGCAGGTATTGAGTGGATGTCTGGTAGCGATGGCGCAAAGAAAATCATTGATTTCATGATCAAAGAAATGGGCGTCAAAAAGATTCGTTTTCCTGAAACTTCCTCAATTGGTATTAAGCCAGTTTCTAAAGAAGGAACTTTCCGATTAGTGCGTAAAGCCATCCAGTATGCAATCGATAATGACAAGCCTTCTATGACATTAGTGCACAAAGGCAACATCATGAAATTTACAGAAGGTGGATTCCGTGATTGGGGTTATGAGATTGCACAAAAAGAGTTTGGCGCTGAGCTGATCGATGGCGGCCCATGGTGCAAAATGAAGAATCCAAAGACTGGCAAGGAAATTATTATCAAGGACGTTATTGCTGATGCATTCTTACAACAAATCCTTTTGCGTCCCAATGAATACAGCGTAATTGCAACTCTGAACTTAAATGGTGACTATGTATCTGATGCATTAGCTGCTCAAGTTGGCGGAATTGGTATTGCACCAGGCGCAAACTTATCAGACACGATTGCTATGTTTGAAGCTACGCACGGTACTGCGCCAAAATACGCTGGTAAGGATTATGTCAACCCAGGATCTGAGATTCTTTCCGCGGAAATGATGTTGCGTCATATGGGCTGGTTTGAAGCTGCCGATGCAATTATTCACTCAATGGAAAAATCTATTCTTTCCAAGAAAGTGACTTATGACTTTGCCCGCTTAATGGATGGCGCTACACAAGTGTCATGCTCAGGCTTTGGTCAAGTCATGATTGATAACATGTAATTTTGTAATTGACAGTCCTGCGAAAGGACTGTCAAAGTCTCACTAGGCCTTAAAACAAAAAAACCCCTTGAAGGGGTTTTTGTCCAACATCCTATAAAGGATTAACTCAATTAAGCACCCTGAATATTGGTAGCTTGTTTGCCTTTTGGGCCTTGAGTAATATCAAAGGTAACTTTTTGACCTTCTTTGAGGGTTTTAAAACCACTCATTGTAATTGCGCTAAAGTGAGCAAATAACTCTTCTTCGCCATCATCAGGTTTGATAAAACCAAAACCTTTTGCATCATTAAACCATTTTACGACACCGGTTGCCATTCGAACTCCATTACATTTTAAAGAATCAATCTTGAAGCGTGAAAAACATTAAAGCCTACACATCTACAAGCCTCGTGTATAAAACTTCCAATACACATACTATGGATTGTTTTCCTTTATCGGCATTATGTCAAGGCGTAATATGTCAAAAAGCATTAGTAATTGCCCTAAAAGAACACATTTTTTGTTAAATTATGAATATTGTGGCAATTTTAAAGAAAATTTAATCTCTAAACACTTTAAAAAAACAGTAAATTGATCTAATGATTAGAATCTAGGTATGAACACGAAATTAAGCAAAAAGACGATTCTAGCCATTAATCCTTCGTTACCTTCGATTGGTGATGATAGGACTACTGTTTTAGATCGTGAGGTTAAAAAAGTTGAGCCTCCGCCACTTTATAAAGTGGTATTGTTGAATGATGATTTCACTCCTATGGAATTTGTTGTGATGGTGATCCAAGAATATTTTCATAAAGATCAGGAAACAGCGACCAGAATTATGTTACAAGTACATATAGAAGGAAAAGGTGTATGTGGTGTTTATACACATGATGTAGCAGCAACTAAAGTAGCACAAGTGACAGAAATTTCCCGTAAATCGGGTCACCCTTTGCAATGCATGATGGAGGAAGTATGATTGCCCAAGAACTAGAAGTCAGCTTACATATGGCTTTTGTGGATGCGCGTGCTGCGCGTCATGAGTTCATTACGGTAGAACATTTATTAAGTGCCCTATTAGATAATGCGACTGCTGTTGAAGTTTTAAAAGCCTGTGCTGTGAGCATTGCAGACCTTCGCGCACAGTTAAAAAACTTCATTAATGACAATACTCCCATTGTGCCTGGCACTGAAGAAGTTGATACACAACCCACACTAGGTTTTCAGCGAGTTATTCAACGCGCTATTATGCATGTTCAATCCACATCAAGTGGCAAGAAAGAGGTTACGGGGGCTAACGTATTAGTAGCTATTTTTGGTGAAAAAGATTCACATGCGGTGTATTACCTCCAACAACAAGGTGTAACCCGTTTGGATGTCGTGAACTTTATCAGTCATGGCATTCGTAAAGATCAAGCAGATACTCCAAAACCCGAGTCAGTTGGAACCGAAACTGATGATGCCAATAATGGCGGAAAAGATAGTCCTTTAGAACAATATACACAAAACCTCAATGTATTGGCTCGTCAAGGAAAAATAGATCCACTAATTGGGCGTGAACATGAAGTCGAGAGAGTAATACAAATTTTGTGCCGTCGCAGGAAAAATAACCCGTTATTGGTGGGTGAAGCTGGTGTAGGTAAAACAGCGATTGCAGAAGGTCTCGCTTGGAGAATCACGCAAGGTGATGTGCCCGACATATTAAAAGAAGCAATGGTTTATTCTTTAGACATGGGAGCGTTACTAGCGGGTACAAAGTACCGTGGTGATTTTGAGCAACGCTTAAAGGCAGTCTTAAAATCATTAAAAGATAATGTGCATGCGGTGTTGTTTATTGATGAGATACATACACTGATTGGTGCTGGTGCAGCATCAGGTGGCACCTTAGACGCTAGTAATTTGTTAAAACCCGCTTTATCTAGTGGTCAATTAAAGTGTATTGGCGCTACGACATTTACAGAATATCGGGGTATCTTTGAAAAAGATGCGGCTTTATCGAGAAGATTCCAGAAAATAGATGTACTTGAGCCTTCGGTGGATCAGACTGTACAGATCCTACGCGGACTCAAGTCCCGATTTGAGGAGCATCATGGGGTCAAGTACTCTCAGAGTGCCTTAAGTGCCGCTGCAGAGCTCTCCTCGCGTTACATCAATGATCGTCAGTTGCCGGATAAAGCAATCGATGTGATTGATGAAGCTGGTGCGGCGCAGCGTATATTGCCAAAATCTAAACAAAAGAAAACGATTGGTCGTTTAGAGATTGAAGATATTGTGTCTAAAATCGCTCGAATTCCGGCGCAGTCTGTCAGCGTGGATGATCGCAGCAAGTTACAAACTCTAGACCGAGATTTAAAGAGCGTAGTTTTCGGGCAAGATCCTGCAATTGAAGCTCTTGCTTCAGCAATTAAGATGGCTAGAGCTGGTTTAGGTAAGGTCGACAAGCCAATTGGATCATTCCTATTTTCAGGACCTACGGGTGTTGGTAAAACAGAGGTTGCAAAACAGCTAGCCTTTGTGATGGGTGTTGAGCTCTTGCGTTTTGACATGTCAGAATACATGGAGCGACATGCCGTGAGTCGATTGATTGGTGCTCCTCCAGGATATGTTGGTTTTGATCAAGGCGGTTTGTTAACTGAAGCAGTCAACAAAAAACCTCATTGTGTCTTGTTATTAGACGAAATTGAAAAAGCGCATCCAGATATCTTCAATATTTTGTTGCAGGTAATGGATCATGGTACTTTGACGGATAACAATGGCCGTAAAGCTGATTTTAGAAATGTCATCATTATCATGACAACCAATGCTGGTGCTGAAACGATGAATAAGGCCACTATCGGCTTTACTAATCCACGTGAGTCCGGCGATGAAATGGCAGATATCAAGAAATTGTTTACGCCGGAGTTTCGTAATCGTTTAGACGCAATTGTTTCATTTAAAGCGCTTGATGAATCGATTATTCTTCGTGTTGTCGATAAATTCCTCATGCAGTTAGAAGAGCAGTTACATGAGAAAAAAGTAGATGCGACATTCTCATCCGGATTGCGCGCTTACCTTGCGAAGAAAGGCTTTGATCCGCTGATGGGAGCACGTCCAATGCAACGGCTCATTCAAGACACGGTGCGAAAGGCCTTGGCTGATGAGTTATTGTTTGGTAAGTTGGTCAATGGCGGAACAGTTCTTGTGGATGTTGATGCGGAAGATCAAGTGATTCTGGAGATTCATGCTGCGGCAGTCAAAGGCAAGACAGTATCTGCCGAAACGACTGAAGAACTATAAATTGAAAAAGCCTTGTTAATGAACTTACCCATAATCGAGGCTTTTCTATCCATTAGACATCCTTGACTTCATGTAATTTTGTATCGCGTGTAAGATGAAATTTTTTTTATTTAATCTGAATCATCGATTGAATGATGGATAACTTCACCCTTTGCGATGCCAACCACCATACAAATTAAAATGACGAGTGATTGTGGAATTTTTCAAAGTGATGTCCCAAATTGTTTAATTGTCCTTTAAACCAAAATAAACCTCAATGTGACTAATTTGTTTAGGCCTTTCCAGTACTTCCAAAACCACCTTCACCACGGTCGGAGGATGCGAATTCATCAACAATCGACCATTCAATTTGCATGACTGGAACGATAACAAGTTGTGCTAAACGCTCCATGGGCTCTAATCGAAAACTTGAAGTGCCCCGATTCCAGGTACTGACCATTAATTGTCCTTGATAATCTGAGTCAATAAGTCCTACGAGATTACCCAAGACAATGCCGTGCTTGTGTCCAAGGCCTGAGCGAGGCAAAATCATTGCACAGTAACGCGGGTCATTAATGTAAATAGAAATACCTGTAGGGACTAGTACGGTTTGCCCCGGAGCGATATCAATCGCCGCTTCTAGGCAAGCTCTTAAATCGAGTCCGGCACTGCCAGCCGTAGCATATTGAGGAAGTTGTGAGCGCATCCGCTCATCCAAAATTTTTACTTGAAGTTTTTGCATAGGGGGGGTTACTTTGATAAACGTTGAGCTACCTGAAAAATGATATTGCGGGCTAGAGCAATCTTATCAGAAGGGCCAAGACTTAACTCGCCATGTGAATCAATCAAGGTCACTTGATTACTATCTTCTCCAAATGTACTAGGCCCATGGTTGGCAATCAATAAAGGGATATTTTTTGCAATCAACTTTTTCTTGCCATATTCGAGAATATTTTCTGATTCTGCTGCAAAGCCGACACAAAAAGCAGACTTACCTGCCAGACTATTGGCAAACTCAAACAAAATATCTGGATTTTGTATAAATTCTAAAGAAAGAGTGTCAGAGGCGGACTGCTTCTTCATTTTTTGAGAGGCCACTTGACTAACTCGCCAATCAGCAACCGCTGCAACACTAAAAAATATGTCGCAATACGATTGTGACATGACTGCCGCATGCATTTCTGCAGCGCTTTGGACATTGACTCTTTTAATTTTTCCAAGAAATGCTAAAGGTGTTTCTAGATGAACAGGACCACTAATTAACTCAACTTGAGCACCAGCCTCAAGAGCTGCCCTAGCGATGGCAAAGCCCATTTTCCCAGAGCTACGGTTGGTAATACCCCTGACAGGATCTATCTCTTCAAAAGTGGGGCCTGCGGTAATCAGTATTTTTTTGCCTTGCAGAAGTTTAGGTTGAAAAAAAGCAATTAAAGCTTCACAGATTTCGTTTGGCTCTAACATGCGCCCCATGCCAACTTCACCACAGGCTTGATCACCACTTGCAGGACCTAAGATGGTTATCTGATCCTGTAATAAACGTTGCACACTTCTTTGTGTGGCAACATGCTCCCACATTTGACGATTCATCGCTGGTGCTATGAGAAGAGGGCATGGCGTTATTTCACCATGAGACTCATGACCTTTAGCAAGGCATAGGGTACTTAATAAGTCATTCGCAAGACCTAAAGAAAGCTTTGCCATAAAATCGGCACTAGCGGGAGCAATCAGAATTGCATCAACATCCCTGGTAAGCTCAATATGAGGCATACCATTTGCAATACGAGTATCCCATTGACTTAAAAATACAGGACTTCCGGATACTGCTTGCATTGTTGTCGGCGTCACAAATTGAGTTGCAGCTTCAGTCATCACTACTTGAACTTGGGCGCCTTGCTTAATCAATTGTCTTACAAGCTCTGGAGATTTATAAGCAGCTATTCCACCGGAAATACCTAGCAGAATTTTTTTATTATTGAGAGACATCATCGTAGAACTCTCCATTTTCAATCAACGTCGTTTAATGACACGTATTAATTCATCAATAATTAAAAAGGCAGTTCCCAACGTGATTGCGCTGTCAGCAACATTAAATGCAGGCCAATGATACTGTTGATAATATACATCAATAAAATCGACAACTGCGCCATGGTTAAAGCGGTCTATTAAATTACCGATTGCACCACCTAGTATGAGCGAGATTGAAAAACAAAAGATGCCCTGATTGGCATGACGTTTCAAAAGCCATAACATCACAATTACAGCGAATGATCCAATGCCAATAAAGAACCATTTTTGCCAACCCCCTTCATTTGCCAAAAATGAGAACGCTGCCCCTGGGTTATAAACAAGTATCCAATTCAAAAACGAGTTTATTTTACGAGTACCATGTTCAGCAATTTGACTGAGCGTAAACCATTTCGTGGCTTGATCAATCAAGATGACGAATATGGCAATGCATAACCACATGAAAAAATTATTCGATTTTTGATTTGAAAATGTAGATCTACCTTTAGCCATTAGTTTGTTCCTTAGATTCTAGGCATAATGCCGTATTTCACCAGCGCCATGAAGATTGATGTCGCATCTTTCACAAAGCTCTGGGTGCGATGGAAGACTTCCTACTGCTGGGGTATAGTGCCAGCAACGTGTGCATTTTAAAAAGGAAGATGCTTTTACCGCAACTTGTAAAGGTGTACCAGGTATCGATGTTTTTACTTCAGCCTGCGAGGTAATGAGTACAAACTTCAATTCAGAGCCAATACTGTTTAAAATTTCAGCTTGCTCAGAAGGGGCTTCAATGGTGATTTCCGCTTGAAGTGAAGAACCAATTTTGCCAGCCTCTCGTTCAATTTCAATTGCTTTAGTTACATCTTGACGAATTTGACGAATGCTTATCCATTTTTGTAGTAAATCTGTAGCATTACTGGAAGTTGGGACTGGTTGATATTCAGTCGTAAAAATAGTTGTTGAATGATTCTGATTACGATTAAATGTTTGCCACGCTTCTTCTGCGGTAAATGACAGGAATGGCGCCATCCAATGCAACATAGAATCTGTGATGATATGTAGAACTGTTTGAGCACTTTTACGTGAATGTGCACTTGGCGTATTGGTGTACAGACGATCTTTTAAGATATCTAAATAAAAGCCACCTAAGTCTTCAGTACAAAAAGACATGATGCGTGATACAGCCGTATGAAACTCATAGCGATCATAAAGGGCTAAAAGTTCATCTTGGACTTGAGAAGTTAACGCGAGCATATATTGATCGATTTCCAGGAGCTGATTAGCATCAACTGCCTCTAGTTGTTGATCAAAATCACTCACATTGGCTAGTAAAAAGCGTAAGGTATTCCTAATACGACGATAGGATTCAACTACTCTTTTTAAGATTTCATCAGAGATGGTCATTTCACCCGAATAGTCAGTTGAAGCCGTCCATAAACGGATGATTTCTGCACCCATCTTATCGGCTACCTCTTGAGGGGCGATCACATTACCTAGGGATTTACTCATTTTTCTGCCATTACCATCGACAGTAAAGCCATGGGTTAAAAGAGCTTTGTATGGCGGTTTGCCATCTAACATGACCCCGGTTAATATTGAAGAATGAAACCATCCACGGTGTTGGTCTGAACCTTCTAGATATAAATCTGCTAGACGATCACTGTCTGAACGTAATTCTTGATGGTGCGAACCTCGAATGACATGCCAATGTGTGCTTCCTGAGTCAAACCATACATCTAACGTATCTTTATTTTTTTCATAAAGATCAGCATCTGCACCCAAGAAAGTTTGGATATCTAAGGTTTGCCAAGCTTCAATGCCACTGGCCTCAATTAATTGAGCAATTGCCTCCATGTGCTCCAAGGTATTGGGATGAAGTTCCCCAGTTTGTCGATTTACAAAAAATGCCATGGGGACTCCCCATTGCCTTTGCCGTGAAAGAGTCCAGTCTGGACGATTGGCAATCATGCCATGAAGACGTTGTTTACCCCATGCTGGATAAAAGTGAGTCGTCTCAATCCCTGTAAGTGCCATCTCACGCACACTTTGAGAAGCTCCAGTAGGCTTAAAATCCATACTAGCAAACCATTGCGAAGTTGCTCTGTAAATAATCGGCGTTTTATGACGCCAACAATGCATATAAGAGTGACTAAACTCAATAGATTTTAAGAGCGATCCTGCTTGAGATAAAGCTTGAACAATATTCGGGTTTGCTTTCCACACAAATTGACCGCCAAACAAAGGCAGATTGTTGGCGTAGACGCCGTTACTCATCACAGGGCTAATAATGTCAGCATCCTTTAAGCCGTAAGCCTTACATGATTTATAGTCTTCTTCACCGTAGGCTGGAGCACTATGCACGATACCTGTACCACTATCCAGCGTGACGTACTGCGCACAATAAACAGGTGATAGTCGTTGATATCCAGGATCAAGTGATGCTAATGGGTGTTCAAAAGAGTAATTTTCGAGAGCCTGTCCAAGACAAACTCCTAGAATATTGCCCTCAAGACCATAAGACTCCAGACAGGCCTGAACCCTCTCTTTTGCCAGAATTAATAACTGCGAGCCAACATCCACTAATGCATATTCAAATTCTGGGTGCACATTGAGTGCTTGATTGGACGGTATTGTCCAAGGAGTTGTCGTCCAAAT
>Ga0214921_10002635_pt1 | contig 28848 bp, 38 predicted proteins | sample LL1505_MetaG_FD_177992 | JGI IMG/M metagenome (GOLD analysis project Ga0214921, IMG submission 177992) | Freshwater microbial communities from Lake Lanier, Atlanta, Georgia, United States - LL-1505 | ecosystem: Environmental > Aquatic > Freshwater > Lake | place: USA: Georgia | collected...
TCAATAAGGTTACTACATTTAGTTTTGTTCCCAATGTTCCAGTAACTGGTGTTGCTGGTACAAGTTTCTTGCGTCCAGAAGATGGTGCTTGGGATACAGTTAACAAGAATCGTTACTACTTTGTAACAACCAATACAATGGATGCTGCTAAAGACAACACTGGTGGCAAGATCAATACCAGTATCACTAATACTGCTCAAGTTGGTCGTTCACGCCTCTGGAGCATGACATTTACCGATCTAACTCGTCCTGAACTTGGTGGAATCCTTGAAATGGTGCTTGATGGTACTGAGACAATTACAGTTGCTGGTCGTGTTCATGGCCCACAGATGCTTGACAACATGACTGTTGCCAGCGATGGTACAATCATCCTACAAGAGGATGTGGGTGCTAACAATCACAATGGTAAGATTTGGAAATTCAATCCTGTTACTAAGGCCCTAACACTACTGGCTCAACATGACGAGAAACTGTTTGGTGACTACTATACAGGTGTAGTTGGTTCCGAGACTAACGACGAAGAAACCAGTGGTATTATTGAAATCACCAGTATCTTAGGTCGTACAGATGGCAAGCGTTATTTCTTATTAGTTGATCAAAACCATAAACTGGCCACCGGTACTAATGCTACAGAATTAGTCGAAGGTGGACAATTACTCTTGCTAAGTTTCTAAAAGTATTGTATAATATTAGAAACACAACAGGAGAAATAAATGAGCGGAGATGCAGGAGGTGGGTTTATAGCGGTATTCGAACAACGAGTAGGTCTTTTGCGTAAGCGTCTTAAAGATGAGTTAGATAAAGATAAAAAGGATCGAAATCGTAGAACTTTGAAATCAGTTATTAAGGAAATCAAAAGTTGGAACTCTACACTCAAGCAACTCCGTAAAAGTTCCGATCATAAATGCCCACACTGCGGTGGACAACTATAAAACGGGCCCATGATAGAGGGATCGCTGGAAGCTCGTAACCAGCACTAAAGGGCCGCGAGGCTCTTTTTTTATGACTGTAATGGTCTTGTAATATTATTACCATTAAATAATATTATGCCGAAGACAACTTACCGTACAATCTCTATCAGCGATGTACATCTTGGTACCAAAGCCTGTAAAGCAGACTATCTAAACAACTTCCTCAAACACAATACTTGTGAAACACTGTATCTAGTAGGCGATATAATAGATGGTTGGAGGATGAAACAAAACAATCTTAAATGGCATCAAAGCCATACCAATGTAATTCGTCGCGTACTAGGACATGCTAAACGCGGCACCGAAGTTGTTTACGTAGCAGGCAATCACGATGAATTCCTACGCCCACTAATACCATTTGGTGTTAGTTTTGGTCGTATTAAGATCTGTAATCAGGCTACGCATACTGGTCTAGATGGCAAAAGGTATCTAGTGATACACGGAGATCTATTTGATGGAATTACCAGACTGGCACCGTGGCTGGGTATATTAGGAGACAAAGCGTATGATTTCGTTCTCAATCTCAATACTAAATTCAATTGGATTCGTCATCGTATGGGTTTTGGCTACTGGAGCCTTAGCCTGTACCTTAAGCACCGTGTCAAAAAAGCGGTAGATTTTATGTTTCAATTTGAACAGAATCTAGCCAATTACTGTAAAAAGAAAGGCTTCGATGGTGTAATCTGTGGTCATATCCACAAGGCCGAAATCAAAGAAGTTAACGGTATAACCTATATGAATGATGGTGATTGGCAGGAAAGTTGTACAGCATTAGTCGAACATTGGAACGGACTTTGGGAAATCATAACTTGGTCGGAGATACGTAAAAATGACATGGCTATTGATATTGTTAGCAGTACACAAGACTAATCCCAATGATATTCCTGGAAGAGTAACCTTGGAGTTTGAAAGTCAAGTGGCCTGCGAACGCAGTTTAGCCAGCATAGATTATTGGCTCAAGTTTGACAGTTTTAAGGTGGAAGGCCGATGTATAAAAAAATCCTCATCATAACCGACAATGAACCCAATCAAGTTAATGGCGTTGTTACAACATTTCACAACCTGGAAATACTGGCTGAGCTTGATGGCTATGATTTTGTTTATATTGATCCCAGGCAGTTTGCTAATATTCCCTGTCCTGGCTATAGTGAAATCAAACTCAGTTGGCCGTGGCGTATTGGCTCAATTATTCAAGAAATAAACCCTGACTACATACACATTGCTACCGAAGGGCCAGTAGGATTCGCTGCCCGTTGTTGGTTGGATCATTATGGATTGCGATATAATACCAGTTACCATACACGTTTCCCTGAAGCTATAGAAAAAATCTCAGGTATACCTGCTGCTTGGAGTTATCGTTATCTACGCTGGTTTCATAAACACAGTGGCCGTGTGCTGACCACTACAGACAGTATGGTTGAGGATCTAACTGGGCGTGGATTTAGAGCTGATATCAAACCCTGGACTCGTGGAGTTGATCGTAACATATTTGGTAGCAGTAGTAGAACCGCAACAGAATTATTACAGCCTGTACTGTTAAATGTAGGGCGTGTCAGCAAAGAAAAGAACTTAGATGATTTTTGTCGTTTATACTATCCCGGTGCTACTAAAATAGTAGTAGGTGATGGACCGTGTCGTCGCCGTATGGAACGTGAATATCCTGATGTTGAATTCGTTGGTGTGAAGCGTGGAACAGAATTGGCTGAATATTACGCCAATGCCGATGTATTTGTATTCACCAGTCGGTGGGATACATTTGGCATAGTGATGATTGAAGCCATGTCCTGTGGTACACCGGTAGCAGCATATCCAGTTGTTGGCCCAAAGGATGTTATTGATCAGGGCATAACAGGTTATATGGATGAGGACTTAAAAGTCGCTGTAGACCAATGTTTGCGATTAGATCGTGTTCGTGTCGAAGAAGCGAGTCTACGGTGGAGTTGGGAGGAGTGCTGGCGTATATTTAAAGATAACTTAGTAGATAAATGATTTGTGTTAAATCTTAAATAATAAGCGGAGATAATGTCAATATAAGGAAATAATCGCCATGTTCAAAAAAATAGTAGTAAGTATTGGTATGATTTTTGCCATTACTGCCACCAATGCTCAAACATTAATTAATCAAGGCAGCTACGATTCTAAAACACTGGTAGATACCAACAGCACCAGTAACAGCACCAGTACAGTCAATACAAATAATAACAGTACCAGCAACAGCAACAACATCAGCACTAGTACAGTAAACAGCAATAGTACTAACCTTAACACTAGCGTTAATACCAATAACAACATTCAAAGCGGCACTGTGACCAATAACAATGTTAACAGTGGTACAGTTACCTACAACAATAACAATAATAATGTTAATAGTGGAACTGTAACTTACAATAACAATAACGTTCAGAGTGGAACAGTAACAAACAATAACAACAATGTTAACAGCAGTACATCAGTCAACACTAACAACAACATCCAAAGTGGTACCGTAACCAACAATAACAACAATGTGAACACTGGTGATATGACTAATCGCAATATCAATACCAGTACTAGCACTAGTGTCAATACCAATAACAATATTAACAGTGGTACAATGACATACAACAACAATAATGCCAGTACCAGTACAAGTACCAGCAACAATGTCAATACCAATAACAACATTAATAGTGGCACAATGACATACAACAACAATAATGTCAGCAGTTCTAATAATCGAAATGTTAATATTAACCGCAGCACCAGCAACAATGTGAATCAAAATAACAACACAAGTACTAGTACCAATTACAATTATGGTACAATGACCAACAACAATAACAACGTCAATACCAGCACAAGTACTAATAGAAACGTTAATGTTAATACTGGTACAATGACCTATAACAATAACAATGCCAGTACAAGCACTAGCACCAATGTTAATACCAACAATAACATTACCAGTGGTAGCATGACTAATCGTAATATTAATTCTAGTAACAGCACTAGCTCAAATAGCAATGTTAACACCAACAATAACATTAACACTGGCACAATGACCAACAATAACAACAATGTAAACACCAGTGTAAGTGCAAGTACTAGCAATAATGTCAATAACAGCAACAATGTTAATCAAAACGTACAAACTGGTGATATGACCAACCGCAATATCAACTCATCAGAAATTACACAGCGAGTCATACAACCTCCCCCCACAGCCATTGCTCCAACAATGATGAGTGGTGGTAATGCTGACCTATGTACAACTGGTGTAAGTGGTGCTGTTCAAACACAAATCTTTGGTGTCAGCAGTGGTTCTACCATTAGAGATGTCAATTGTGAGAGACTAAAACTAGCCAAAACACTATATGACATGGGCATGAAAGTGGCAGCAGTTGCTACCATGTGTCAGGATCGTCGTGTGTTTGATGCCATGTGGTCAGCAGGTACACCATGTCCGTATGAAGGTAAGATTGGTGAAGCAGCACGAGCAGCATGGGAAGCCAACCCTGAAAAAATGCCAGTAGCAGTAGAGGTAAAAGAAGATGACAGCCTTAAGAAAATTGGTTTGGGTAGTTTGTTGGGCATGGTTGCTTTCAAGCTATTCGGCTTCCACTAACAGCCAAACTCCAGACCCTACCACCGGTAATCTAGTTAATTTTACCGGTTCACCTACGGCCACAACTGGCAATTGGGTCAATGGTGTTTATACTAATACAATATGCTTTCAGGCTGGCGATCCAGGTAACTGCGGACCTGCTCCAAGTGTTAATCGATCTGGTAGTATTAACTTTAGTTATGGAGGAGTTAATCTATATCAAGTGGTCAACATAGAACAAGCACTAAAAGCAGCAGGCAGCAACCTACAGGTCACTGGATTTAACTACGGATTTAGGGCTAAAAATGGCAATGGCTGGGATGACGGTAGACAAGATTATTTGGATGCCTATGTGAAATTTTACAGATCCGACGGTAGTGTGGCCGCCCTATATGATTATGGTCAATATACCAATAGAAAATATGATTGGACCAATTTTAATTTTAGTGAAACATTTGCCAATCCCAGTCTAGCAACAAGTTATAGATCGGCACAGTATGGATTCATTGGCAGAGACAACAACTATTGGGCAGGAAATTATGGGCCTGAAATCACCAATGTCAGTTTCAATCTAAAATATCGTGTTGATCCTTGTGCTACAGATCCTACCAGTAGCCCAGCATGTCCCGGGTATGCCGCAGCAATGAGTGCTAAAAACCCAACTACGATTTCTACTATGGCGGTTACCGCTGCTCCTGCTGTAGAAACAGTTGTTAATACTACAACACCAATTCCAACTGTCATCACAACAGCAAAAACAGATACAGTTGCCGTTAGGCCACCCTCTAAAACAGTGGCCACAGCGTTGAATTTAATTGCCAGGAATCAACAACAAACACAGGCATTACAAACTAGTGTGACACAGGCAGCTATGGCAGAAGCAGCCTCCGCAGCCTCCGCAGCACAACAGCAGGCCGTAGCCGTTGCTGCCAGTGCTGCCACAATGAGTCAAGCACTGTCCGCCGCAACTGTTCAAACACAAAGACAATCAACCACACCTGTTGCTGCTCCTACAACAAACCAAACCACATTAGCACCACCTACTGCTAGCAACTCTAATGCCAACAATGACAATAAATCTGTAGCAGCATCAACTGCTGTTCAAATGCCAACACCAAGAGCATCAACTCCTGCTACTACCAACGCAACCGCAGTTTCTACTGTTGCTAATATAGATACACAACAGTTCAACATACCCTCACTACAGTCTTACTTCTCTAGATCACAGCCTACATTAACACAGACAATTCAGGATTCACCCAGCATACCTTCCCTGCCACCACAGCCTTACAAATCTGCTACTACTGCTCCGGTGGCAACAGTGATACCTATAACTGTTACTACAACTAATACTCCAGTGTTCTCACAATCTAAAGAAGACTATCAACAGTCTACCATGATTTCAGCCTATACCCAACCACAGAACACAATGTTCTATGCTATAGCAGCAGCACCAGTTGAACAACAGCAACAACCTACAGTACAGGCAGTGAGCATTGCTAGACAAGCGGAAATAGAACAGGTTAATAATACAGTTGGGTTTATGACCAATCGTACAGATCCACTTAATGAAGTTGTTGAAGCAAAGCCAATTGCGGCCACTTCCAACAACACAGAATCCGCTCAAACAGTAAAGGCCGGTGTGTCAGACAATGAACTGGCAGGTGGAGTGGATATCAATAAGTTGGCCACCACACCAGTTGGTTACAGCAACTATACCAGTTTAATGCTCAAAGATGGAAAAATGTATGAACCAAAGGAGATTTATCGAAATCAAACACCAGTTGATAATGCTAGAGCATTAAGGCAGTTATCAACAGACCGTCTACATCAACAGATGATAGAGCAACAGTACAGGAGATAACATGACTGAAGAAATTAAAGATGTCAACGCCAAGATTGACGAAGCAGAAGCCGCAGTAAAAAAATATGCCAGCAAGGATACAGTGATCAGTATTGGTGGATACGAATTCACCCCTGCTAAACTTATGGTAGCATTTACTATTGTTAGTAGTACACTAGGTGGACTATATGGCTGCTTCGAGGTATACAAGGACTATCAGAGTATGAAGAAAAAAATCTCTGAATATTCTGCCCCAGATCTGTCTGGTTTTGACAAAAGATTGGCGGTTATTGAAGAAAATTCAGGCAAAACCAGCGATTATACACGCGATATTAAGAACGACTTAAAAGGTGACATACGACGTAATGAAAGTGTTACTGAACAGGTAGAACGCAGCGTTAAACAGGCCCAGCGTGAAACCGAACAGGAAATGCGTGATATGCGTAAGGCGGTGCGTGAAGATTTGGAAAAGGCCCGCAATGAAGCCAATGCTATACGCACAGAAATGGCACAGACACGCAAAGAGATCAATACTGAAACACAACAGTTGAAGAGAGAAGTTAATCGGGATGTCGAAACACTAAAGAAAGAGATTGATCAAAAGATCCAAAAAGCCATAGATAATCCACTGGCCGGGAAGTAACTCGGCCTTTTTATACAAGTGTAACAAACTTGTAATAAATAAATTTTTAAGGAGATTCTATGTTAGATCGACTATTACCAGGGCTTGATCGCTCTATGGCACTGAAACTAGTGGCATTTCACACTTTTATTATTGCCTTAAGCAATTGGCTCGTTACAATCAAGTTTGATTTAATGGGATACCCATTGACATATGCTGCCTTCACCTATCCATTGGTAGTGGTGGCTACTGACCTTACTGTACGTTTGATTGGCAAAGAAATGGGTCGTGCTGTAGTAGCAGCCAGTTTTGTTCCCGCCATCATCGTTAGTATATTGGTAGTAATGGCAGGTGGTGCTCCAGCAAGCATCGCATTTAGAATTGGTCTTGGTTCCGGCCTGGCCTATTTTGTAAGTTGTATGTTAGATGTTTATGTATTCCAATACATTAGAGAGAAGTATTCAGCATGGTGGATTGCTCCCACATTGAGCAGTGTTGCCAGCAATATTATCGATACATACACATTCTTTGGTGTTGCGTTTGCCAATGGTGCTGATGAATTTATGGCAGCAAATTGGACAACGGTTGCTACAAACCAACTGCTTACTAAAATGGTTGTAAGTTTGTTAGTAATTTTACCAATGTATGGTGTATTACTTAACTACTTACAGAAACGATTCTTCAAATAACAAAATGGGCAATTCAGTTGCCCATTTTAGTTGATTATATTACAATTGTAATATATAATAAAGCGTAGTCTGAAATATGACTTTACACACTTACTTTAAGGAAATTAAAATTATGAAAAAACTAGCAATTGCTGCTGCAATCCTTGCAGCGTCATCACTAGCACAAGCCGCTAACTTTGTTAGCGTTGATATGGATCGTGTTACAGATACCAAAACCAAAGTTCAAAGCACTGCACAATATGTACGTGCTGGCTATGACGCAGGTGGTCTAAACTATGGTCTTCAGGTTCGCACCGCTACTTTTGAAAACAGTGGTATGCTTAACAGCGTAGAAGGTACTGTTGGCAAGAGTTTTGGCCCATTTACACCATTTGCTGGTGTTGGACATGATAATGGCTTTAACGGTGCTCGTGGGCAAGACTATCAATATGGTCTAGTTGGTGTTAGCACTGGTATGCCACTTGGCCCAGTTTATGGATTTGCTGGTGTTAAAACCCGTGTCAATTTCCAAAGCAACACACCTAACCAAACCGTTAGTTTTGCTGGCGTTAGTTATCCTCTAACCAAAGCCGTTAGTGCTAGCCTCAGTGTTAGTGCTAGCCGTGAGGACATCAAAGAGAACGCAGTTGGCTTTGGTCTGAGAGTGGGGTTCTAAAATGAGAAATGGTATGTTACTATTAATCATTTCGTTGCTGTTGCCCGCGTGTGGTAAAAAGGAAGAGCCTGCTCCTCCTCCTGCTCCAGTGGTGGCCACACCTGCTGTAGTAGATACTGCTGCTGCTCCAGCACCTGCTGCTGCTCCAGCTGAAGAAGCAAAGAAGTAATTAAAACTTCTAACAGTAGAAAGGGCCTTCGGGCCCTTTTTTATTAAATAAATCTATGACACCATTAGACTTTAAAACTCAACAGGTAGCTGATGCTATCATGAGTGTAATAGAATTAGCTTATAGTCAACGCAAAACTATAACCTGGAGAACTGTATTTGGTTTTCTTCAAATCCCCTTAGACATCTGGAAAGACGATTCAGATCTTGATGAGGAAATTATAATCGAAAGTGAAAGTGATCTGGTTATCATGCGAGCTATGATCAGCAGCATGTTTCATACCAAGCATTGATTAAGCTACAGAAGCAATTACGTTACAGGCCTGTACAATGTACCTAAACATTTCTTCATTGCCCGCGCACTCTTGAGCAGCACGAACATCTCTGATTTCCTGTAGCAGATAGTTACGTTCGGCAATATCAAGCTCACCACGCTGAAATGCTTCAGCAATATTTCTAATTTCTTGTTCTAATGGATGCATTTTTATCTCCTTGACCATGCTGATTTAACAGCGTTAATTCTTTCTATTGCTGTTCGCTTGCCAAATTCACAAAAGGTTTTATTACTACTGGTAAACATCTTTAGTGTATGCTTGTATAAACCATTGATATTTTCTGCCTGTGGATCATTACGCCATTCCGCATTTCTTGCCAATGCTTTTGACATATCTACAACTGGTATCCAATTTGGGGTTTCACAATCAATTTGTTCAACAGCAAGATCAATCAATACCAATTGATGGAATGCCACAGGATCGTGATCTCTGGGCCAATATTTTCGTACAGTATCGATCGTGCTGCATCCTGTTAGTGTCATTAATATTGCGACAAATATAATTTTTTTCATTGCTTACCCTCGGCTTTTTGATTAATTTGTTCTTGTGACAATTTTCTTTCTGCTTCTAATACAGTTCTGCGTAACTGTACCACAGTATGAACTTTTTGATCCAATCTAATAAGATCGTTATCTAACATACGAATGCGATCAATCAGTGCTACCAGTGTAGCACTGGCTTCACCAAGAACAGGCTTAATTTCTTTCGTAACCCACGACCATACATAATAGGTCATACCACTGAGGCCTACTGCTGCTACAACAGGGAAACCAAATCTATTGACCATTTCTACTAAGTTTTCCATACTAGTCTCTCCGTTGGTCTTTGAGCTCGGCCCTGGCCACTCTATCGTAATCGGGTTCGACTCCTATTGCTAGACTAATTTTAACATCTAATCTCTGCAACTCGTCGGTCATAGTGTCAATTCTAACATCAAGCCCGCGAATAATACTATTCATACTGTTGACACTGCTGGTAACACCTGCTAAAATAAACTTAATAGTGAGAAATACAAAGTATCCTGCGGCACAGGCGGCCGCAATAGGAAAGCCTAACTCGGCAATAACATTAAACAAATTGGCTTCCATTTGCCTGCCCTCCTATACTGTTATTTACTTAGTATATAATCAATAAAATATAAGCAGTTAACTACCCCTTAATAAATATCAACATGGTTAATATCGTAATCCCAATGGCCGGAGAGGGCACCCGGTTTCCCAAAGATCAATATCTGCCCAAACCCTTAATCGATGTCAATGGCAAGCCTATGATAGTTCGCGCTATAGAAAGTTTGAACATTGATGCTCAGTATCATTTCGTTATTAGACGTAACGAGTATACTCCTATCATTGAAGAAATTATCAGTAGAACTGTAGATAATCCTAGATTTGTTGAAGTTACACAAACTACACGTGGACCAGCTTCATCTGTGCTATTGTTCAAAGATAAAATCAACAATGACGATGAATTAATTACAGCCAATTGTGATCAAATCATGGAATGGAACAGTAGTGTATTTTTTCACAATGTCAAACTATATGATGGTGCTGTGGTTACGTACTATAGTGACACCGATAAAAACAGTTATGCTCGACTAGATCGCAAGGGACTGGTCAAAGAAATTCGTGAAAAAGAAGTTATCAGTAATGTTAGCCTAAATGGTATTCATTACTGGCGGCAAGGAAAGCATTTTGTTCGCAGTGCTGAAGCCATGATTGCCGCCGATGATCGAGCACCAAATGGAGAATTCTATATTGGTCCTAGCTATAACTATATGATCAAAGAAGGACTGAGTGTGGGTATATATCACATACCCAATGAACAGCATCATGCTGTTGGAGTTCCTGTAGATTTAGAGAGATTCCTGAAACATGATAAAGCGTAATATCAGTGAATTCTATCGTGGATGGTTCATTGGCAATTTTGAACCATCCCTACTTAAAACCGATCAATTCGAAGTTAGTCTACTAAATCATACCAAAGGTGAACAGTGGGCTAAACATTATCACGCTGTTGCCACTGAATACAATGTGTTAATTAAAGGACATATGAAAATAAATGGTGTAGAAATGACAGCAGGAGACGTATTTGTTCTTGAACCCGGAGAAGTTGCTGAACCTGAATTCTTAGAGGACTGCCAACTGGTCTGTGTTAAAACACCTAGCTTACCCGGGGACAAATATGAAGTTCTTTAAAAACATTAACGAAATCAACAAAAACGATTACTATATTGCTACATATGATATGTCCAGCAGTAAGAATCTCAAAGAAGCTGCATGGAATCTGGCTATTGGACAAAGTGTAGGTAATCCCAATGTTCGCAATGAATGGGAAACTGATGACCTATTTGAAAATCACAGTTGTATTATTCTCGGTGACGAACGCAATTTAGAAGTCTCAAAACACGGTGAAGTGGTTATTGCCTTCCCTGTAGTAAACACAGATTGGGAAACTGATGGTATTAGTCACTTGTTATGCCAACTTATGGGCGGACACGTTGACATTGATATCATTACACGCTGTAGATTAGTTAAATTAGAATTACCCAATACCGTTACTAAACATTTTTTAGGGCCTAAATTTGGGTTAAGTGGATTTAGAAAATTTACAGGACAATACGGTAAACCATTATTTGGCAGTATTGTTAAACCTAAGATTGGTATTACTCCGGAAGTGTTGTTGGAAATGATCAAACAAATGGTCGATGGCGGTGTCGATTTTATCAAAGAAGATGAGATCATGAGCAACCCTGCCTGTGCTCCATTAGAACGTAGGGTTGATTTAATTGCTAACTATATGGCTCGGCAAAGTCGTAAAGTTGTAATCTGCCATACTATCAATGCTGACCCACACGTCGTTGTTGATCGTGTTAACCGAGTTTATGAACTAGGCGGCAATGGCGTTCACATTAATGTGTTCAGTGGACTGGGTGTTTATAACAGTATTCGTAAACTGGACCTGCCCATTTTCCTACACTTTCAGAAAAGCGGAGACAAAGTATTTACAGACGCCAGCCATAGGTTTAGCATTGCTTGGCCGGTAATTTGTCAACTGGCTACTCTAATGGGAGTAGACACTATTCAAACTGGAATGATTGGCGGGTATAGCAATGACGATCCTGAAGAGCTAATGACTAGTATGAGAGTGTTAAGAGATGGCAATACTACTCCTGTTCTCAGTTGCGGAATGCATGCCGGATTGATCGATTATGTAACCGGGCAAGTTGGCATAGATTATATGGCCAATGTAGGTGGTGCGGTCCATGGACATCCAGGTGGTACCGTAGCCGGAGCTCGTGCTATGAGACAAGCAGTAGATAAAACACCAGGCGAAGAATATCGTGTTGCTATTGCCAAGTGGGGATATTGTTAATGAAGATTGCTATCCTTATTTCAGGGCAACCAAGATTTAATCGAGAGTTTAATGACCTATTAGATAATCTAAAAGGCTATGATCGATTAGATTTTTTCTTTCATTTATGGAATAGCGATCCCAGTGAGATACATTGGATCCCACCTACCTGGCCAAAAGATCACAATGAGATACGATTACGCATAGAGAAAAATTTACCTAATAATTCTCAAATAGCCGAACTGGTTATACTACCTCAAGTAGACTATAAAGTTACAAGGCAATATAATTTAACACCGTGGAGTAATCCAATCAACATTTGGTACACTTATTATGGTATTCGTGAAGTCAATGCCTTACGAGAACAATATGAATTGTTTCATGGATCGTATGATTTAATTGTAAAGGCTCGACCAGATGCTGGATTAGCCAGTAAGTTAGATTGCCACAGTGTTAAGAATTATCTAACAGAACATCCCAATCATGTTATAATGCCTAATGATCGTAGATTTGGAATGGCGGGTATAACAGTAAATGATCTTATTGGTATAGGATTGAGTAATACAATGAGTACCTATTGTCGTGCTGTAGACTACTTTGATCATTATAATGATCAAGGGTGTCCATACCATGGCGAAACATTACTAGCATGGCATTTAAGTCGTAACAGGATTACTGCTCCCCCAACTGATTTTAATTGTACCTTTAGAGAACACTGGTACGCTCATAATCAACCAGACTATGGCCCTTGGTTATGAAAATTGCTATATTAATCTCGGGTAGCCCGAGATTTTGCGCAGGGCTCGATACTTTTATTAATAATCTTACAGAATTTGAAACTGCTGACTGGTATGTTGACCTTTGGAGCAATAACCCTCCACCCGATAAGTTAGGTTATGAAAATCAGGTATTGGTTGCTCCGTCGTGGAGATATATTACTCAAGAATGGGCGGTAAGCAAAATAAAAAGCAATTTGCCCTACAATCATCAATTACTCGATTTATCATTGTATGACAGTGTTTTGATTGAATACCCTAACATTACCGGTCCGCAGGTACATCATACTAATTTTCCATCCGTATGGAAAATGCATCTAGGATGGAAACGTGTCGATTCTCTTCGTCAATCTTCGGGAATTCAATATGATTTGGTCATACGGGCAAGACCGGATGTTTGCCTAAACAGTCCGCTTGATTTAACTAGTATTAAAAACTCGTTAGACCAATCTTCTAATTGTGTGTTTGTGGCAAGAGATGGTCAACACGGTTATGGATATAATACCAACGATGTTATTGCAATATCATCTCCTGATAATATATCTATCTATACTGATTTAATTAATCACAGTATAAAATATAACAACTCAGGAATAATGTTTCATCCAGAAACACTGTTGGCATATCATATGCATTGCAATGGACTAGTTAGTATACCCGCTCTCGATGTAGCATTGAGGCCGGATGCTGTTACTTTACCCGATGGTACTGTCACTGTAGATTTTGGTCGATGGCAATAATATCTTTAATCCGCACAACATAATCACTACATATAGCATAGCAGAGATTTTTTAAAATAGTTTTAAATTCAGGATCGGCCCATTCGGGCATTAATCTAATACTACGATCAGTTAACGGCTTTTCTGGATATGTCCAAATGTATCCTTGACTGGTAATAACACAGTCATCATTTTGATGCCAAAAATAATTAAAAAACCCATTGGTAGTAGATAACCAATGTAATGCTTTTAAATTCTTGGCATGTATCCATAAACGTTTTTTATGTTTAATAATAAAATCTTTATCTATAGGATATTGTGGATTATCGTGTCCTAGATAGAATCTAGAATCTTCATCGAACCATAAATCAACTTCACAATCAAAGCCTTGATCTATTGCTGATTCAATTTGGTCCGGACTATTTTCTATGGTTTTATCCGGACCATTTATTAACCCACGATGAGCTATCAGTTTCATTTTTTCCAAACAAATCCAATACCCCAGTCAGTAGGACAATGTGTTTCAATATGCCAAACGTCTGTATTTAAATTCTTTATAAAATTGTAAGGACCGGGGTGTTCATTAATATCATGAAATGCTACAATCCCACCGTGTGATAAGATTTTAGTATATTCCCAATCAGTAAGAACCTGATTAATACTATGCCACCCATCGATAAAAATAAAATCTAGTTCGGTGATTCCCCAGGATTTCATATATTCGATATTTTGGTCAACATTACTGCTATTACCCTGTATAGTATAAATCCTTTTTTCTTCATTATTTAAAAAAGATTTATTCTCAAGGTCTATACCTACATATGCAATATTGTCATTTTTATTATTAAGAAAGGTGTATGTAGAACTATCACTGCCATTTCTACATACACCAATTTCTAAAATAGCCTTGGTTCGATCTTTAACTGATAAAAATTTGTCATTTAATGCTGTTCTGTTACCAACACTAAATTCTTCATGTGGATACGCCGAAGGATGATCTCTCATTACTCTACCCGATTGATTACCATCCTCATCGTCGTAACTACTGTGTGTTCTAATATCTCTAACTAAATCCTGTTCCCATTTCATATTAATTTTCCTTATTGTCCTTGATACCAATGATCGTCATTGGGTGATGTTCCGTCAACTCTCAATAAATGTTGATAATCACCCTTAAACTGTGATTTGTTATTTAGCAGCATATGTGCGCCTAAAATATGTTCTGAACTCCAGTTGTTATGAACACTGTATTCCCAGCGGTCAGGTGCCAATGCAAAAATATAATTGTCAAAGTTGTTAATTAGATCAGAATAAAATTTCATTTCTATTTGTGTACCAAACACAAATTGATCGCAAATCCTCATAGCTTCTAATCCAGCCAGATGATTATTAGGAAATATCAATCCTTTACTCATGTCTAGAGTTCTTAGATCTATTTCTCTGTCTAATCTGCCATCTGGCCTAAATTTAATAACTATATCATATTGCTCTTTAATTAAGTCATAGGCCATTTTTAAAGATAACCACATTCCCCATCTACGTTTATACCACCATCTAATACTTTCTTTTTCTTCCCCGATATGCTCTAACTTATGAGGGGGTAATTGATATTGTGGCTGTGGAGTTACAATGAGATCTTTTAATTTATATCCTGGTAACAAGTGAGGCTCGATGGCCGGTCTGGCCTGTTCCGGAGTTTGAAACCAGTTATCAGCCCATAGACACATATAAAAATCAGCCTGATCAAAGCCTTTAAGCTGTTGCTGTAATATAATAAAAGCCTGGGTAAACCTAGGCTGACCATGACCTAACAACGCTATTTTCATTTTTCAATGGCCGCAATCAAATATCCGTTATGCCAATTGCCCTTTTCATTACCATTCTCGGCACTGTGATTTAGTGTAAAAACTTCTATCTTCGACTGCACTTTTAATCCAAGATACTTGACAGCAGACCAAGTTCCGTGTTGAACTTCATCCCAATTCCAATCATCAACAATTAATATATGTTGGTCGTCCAGCGCAGGTTGAGCAAGAAATACACCATCGTATTGATCCCTAGCACTGTGAGGCCCGTCGAACATATAGATATTGTATTTTCCAATAGCGCTATAGTTCACTCCGCGAAAATCGCTTTCAATAAAATTAAAGTCGATTTTGTCAGTTCGAACACTGTCTGTATTTTCTTTAAACTCTTTTCTATAGTCCCAATGCCAGCTCTCAATACAAGTTACCTTGACCTGATTACCATACATGGCAGAACAAACCGTAGATCCTTTTAAACTGCCAGTTTCTAGATAACGAGGATTTGGCATGTTTTCTACCAAATTGTTGATAAACTTTCTGTAGGTTCTTCCACTCATACCTGCCATGGATAACACTGCTTCGGATATTTTAAACTTGTCATTAACAGCATCATCATAGGCCTGCTTCATAATAGCAGCCATAGGAGTGGCAAAATCACCTTCGGTTTTTACCACAACTTTTTCTTCTTCATACATTTAATTGTATCCTTAAAAATATTGTATGTTTATTCGAGAAGGATAATTAATCTCCAACCTCTCGTGTGTTTCATTCTTGCGACTTTCTAACATCATGGTCTTGCCCAAACATAGACATAGCGCACTGGGTCCTCCCATACTGGTGATCATTAATTCACTGCCTTGAATAATACGGGCTAATTCCATCCAATCCGGTGTTCTATAATGGGGGACACGCACTTTGAACGTATCTTCAAAGTATGCATGATCACTTTCCCCACCGACAAAAACTGCCTGTTCAATTAATCCACGTTGAATAAATCCTTTCCATTTTGGGCTGTCTACTGGATTACCTTCTTGATAGTTGGGACTACGATGTATAACAACAGGACGGCCTGGAATGGATTTTGGTTCACGACACTCCATCCAAGGAATCATCTGTAATTCTTTATAGTGTTTTTTAGGATCAATACCTACTGCAAGAGCATATTGATTGCTGAAATTCCTAGGAAAGAACCCTGTTTCCAAATGATCGTAAGCATCCTCTAACTCGTGGTCGATGGTTTCGCCGTTCCAAATTTTAAAATCACTAACATATTTTTGATGTAGGATTAGTTCACGCATAAGATCATAATCTTCTGCGGTCATTCGACCACGATGGCGACCTACATCACCCCACCCTAATTTACTGGTTACTACATTTTGAATGTTATTCAGTTTGAGATATAACTCTCCCTCACCAAAAATCTTCAATATAACCAAGGCACAGAAAGTATCGCCGGTTGTACCGGAATGTGAAAAAGTTGTCATTAATTACCTTTTTTAATTAGTATCTGTTTCTCTATATACATCAGTGACACGAAACACCGCATTAGGAATAATCATGTTTTTCCATCGATCAGTATGTTCGTATATACATCGAGGAAAATAATCATCAACTACAACATACTCAAATCGCTCTCGATTATCTATACCCTCACTGCCATACTTGTTACGAATCATCCAATCGATATTGAACTCATCAACAATCTCTGGTTTGTTGTGTTCGGTGTGAGCAAAGTTTTTAATTTTATTAACGCAGTGATCGTTGTCACCAAAATAGGTGAAATGCCACCCACCATGATCGACAATAACCGTATTATCGGGCTTGGCATTCCAAAAGAATGAATATTCCCTTTCCTGCTGAGGATTGGTAAATGCTCGTCCTCTGGTAACCATAATGACCCCATGCCTGCTGGGATGCTCAATTTTCATATAATTAATTTTATACTGCAATTGAGGAATGTACAAAAGATATCGATCATAATCGTTTTCATCTGTCTTGATCATTTCAATCATTTCAGCTCGGGGAATTTCATCACAGTCACTAACAATAACTAGATCATCTGCAGCAATATCTTCTAGCCCTTGTTTTGAAGCCCATCTCTGATATTTTTCTCTAACCCATGTATGATCAATTTCACGGGGAAATACTTTGAACTGTTCCTTATAGGGAACATCTAATTTGATGTGTCTAATCTTGCTGAGATATTTGGAATAGCGTTCCTTATTTTCATCAAACAAGTAAGGTTTGGGATTACCTACATAGGTAGTATTAGACTCTAATAGGACAAAGTAATCAACGGTATCCCACATTTCCTCTAGACGAATTTCTAATACATCAAATTCATTATAAAACGAAAATACATCATATACTTTCATATGTATCCTTACAATTTCCAAACACACTGAACTCCGTCATGGAGCAAAGGTATTCCAATACTACTCATAAATTCAATTAGATAAACACCTTTGCCTGTTCTATTAGAAGGAGTTCCGTAATTGTCATCTACTGCAATCATCGATCCTGGACGCAATCTTGAACTGATAGCGGCAAACTCTTTGATATGATGCGCCATACAGGCTGCTTCATTGCCCTCAGTATAGTCATAACTGTCTAGATATAACAGATCAACAAACTGGTTATCTACAGCCAATTGCTGACTGGCGGTCCATAAGAAACTCACACTGTCGTCGCAATGAATTTGTGAATTTTCACTGACCATTGATTGGGCATAGTCTACATGAGCAGGGGTTAGGTCCACAGAATGAAACTCACCATTGTATTCTGTAACATAACGATCAAAAATACAAGTGCTCATTCCATCATCTTTGAAACTGTTTTCTATACTGCTCCAGGGTTGATCACCGGGACGAATACAACCGGTTTCAATAATTAGTGGATTTTCAACAGTACGAAGGTGATCGATCATTAGTTGAAAACTGGGCTGTCGTAACCCGGTCCGAGCAATCATTTCTTCTAAGGTATAATTTAACATTATTCTTCCATTGGGTAAAAATCGGTAACGTGAGCAGTTGCATTGGGTATAATTAGGTGACTGTACTTTTCTTGATTATTAACTACACAGGCAGGAAAATAATCATCCATAATAACGTGCTCAAACTTTTCCGGATCGTTAGGATTAGGTCCGCACTTTTCTGCAATCATACGATCAATACTGAACACATCCACAATCTCCGGAACATTTTGTTCAGTATGGGCAAAGTTCTGTAGTTTATGAACTGCATTGCGATCATCACCTAGATAACTAAAATGCCACCCAGCATGATCCACATAGACAAAATCTGGTGCAGGTGGCAACCAAGCATGGGTATAGTCACGCTCTTTTTCAGGATGAGTAAACACATGTGCCCTGGTAACAATCATTTGATTGTTGATAACGGGTTGGTGCCATTTTAAGAAATTAAACTTGTAACGAAACAAGGGAACACGCAGTACATAACGCTCATATCGATTCTCATCTTCACGGATCATATCAATAATTTCTGCTCGTGGAATTTCATCTAAATCACTGACTATAATGAGATCCTCAGGGGAACGATCAGTTAATCCTCTAGACAGCGCATCACGCTGAAACTTTTCACGCACCCAACTGTTATTGGTAATAGGCATATCATCAACTGCGACACGACGGATCTTATCATGCCACGGGGCAAATCTCTCCCAGTTGTCTAACAGCGTATATTCCTTAGGCTTGCCGCTATGGCTCATATTGGCTTCGGCAATTACAAAATAATCTACGGTATCATACAGCTCTTGTAGCCTAATTTCTAATAGATCTAGCTCATTAAAAAAGGTAAAACAATCATAAATTTTCATTTGGTCTCCAACCATAATTTGGGCACACTATTCCATATGGACATAATATCAATATAAGGATCACGTCCGCTTTCATCCATAATATGAAATCCTAATCCAGGAATAGGACTGAACAACATAACATCTGGCTGATTCCAAATTTGATTAATGGAACGATCTTCAACCCATCCGGCATCTTTGATAGTCAAATCAACCAGGGCACGAAACACATCTCTATATTGATCAAACAACGCACGACTGGCTAAACAGGTATATGTAGTATGTCTAACTGTTCTGTAGTGACGGTATGGTCCAAGTAAGATAAAACTTTCATAAATTTGCTTGGTATAACGCCATATATCGTCGTGTGGATTAATAGCTACCAATTTTCCAGTGTTGCCTTCAAATTGATCCACCGACTCGATCATGTCGTTAATGGCTTCTGGAACGTGAAGATAATCGTCTTCAATGTGATACCATAGGTCTGTACAGTGCCGCTCTACTTGTTCGTAAACACGGCCCATGGTGTGTCCATTGCCAGTACCATCTGTTACAGGAATAAATTCAGTTGGAAATCGACAGTGTGAAATAATATTGGTAATGTCAATCACAGCTTCTGGGCTGCTGTGATCATCTAGAACTACGAGTTTTACATCGTGATCTGTAACTTGGTTAATACTATTAATCAGGCTACTGATGCATACCCTAACCAAATCGTGTTTACTAACATCAATATATCTATTGCTTTTACTAGCGGAATTTATTATGGTGCAGGTTCTTAATACGACTAAAAGATTTCTTTTCATACTGCTATTTAAACACACTATTAGTCAAGAGTCAACAATTTTGATATTGAAAAAGCACTAAATAATATAAATTAAGGAGACACAAATGGCTGGATTTATTTTTAGAAAAGGTGTATTTGGAACTGGTGGACCATCGAGAGTTAGATCAGCACCTTCAACATTCGTTCCACGTCAACCGGATTATATCTATTTAGAAGATCTCAGTGATTTTTTATATACAGAGGATGGAGATCCACTGATCACCGATTGATATTAAAAAAATAGGGATAATATAATATGCCAGTAATTTGGAGGAAAGGAACATTCGGGACCGGTGGCCCCACAAAAGCTCACACCATGACAGCAACACCAAAATCTGCTGCTCCACCTTCAATAAGCTCTGTATCCCCAACTAGCTATAATGGCGGATCCGGTACATCGTTTACTATAAACGGATCTAATTTTACAGGCGATGCTGCTATAAAATTTATTGATTCTAGTAGTATAGAATATAGTGCGGCCAGTGTAACAGTAGTGAGTGCTACGCAGATCACAGCTACCACACCGCAGGCTTTTACTGTAGCACAAGGACCATTAAGCATTCGTGTATCTCAAGCAACCGGAACTGCTAACATCTTAAATGCAGTAACTTGTGGCGTTGCTCCTAGCTGGGTCACTGCTGCTGGATCAATTGGTGGAACCATTTATAAAAACGGATCTGTCAATGTTAGTGTTTCGGCTACAGATTCGGACGCAGGGTCCAGTATTACATATTCAGTATATTCAGGATCATTGCCGTCTGGTCTATCATTAAATTCTGGTACTGGAGCAATTACAGGCACTGCTCCTAGTGTTGGCAGTGATACCACATATAATTTTACAATTAGGGCAACAGACAATGGTGGCAATACTGCCGATCGTGCTTTCAGTATGGTAGTGTTGTTAGGGGTTCCAGGAGCGCCTACTATTGGTACTGCTACTGCTACTGGATCAACCAGCGCAACTGTAGACTTTACTGCTCCTGCCAGCGCAGGTGGCAGTTCAATTACCAGCTACACCGCAGTGTCAAATCCCGGAGGAATAACAGCAACCCTAAGTCAAGCAGGATCTGGTACAATTACTGTAACAGGATTGACCGCCAGTACCTCATACACATTTACAGTATATGCCACAAACTCCTATGGTAACAGTGTTAGTAGTTCGGCCAGTAATAGTATAACAACCTCCGCTGCCGCACCTGCTACTAGTGGAAAGCTATATACGTGGGGAGCAAACGGTAGTGGTCAACTTGGTCTAGGTAACACAACAAGCTATAGTAGTCCAGTACAAGTTGGTGCTCTTACCACTTGGAAAAAATCATCCTCAGCGAATACAGCTATGGGAGCAATTAAATCAGATGGAACTCTTTGGATGTGGGGAGCAGGAAATACCGGTCGTCTTGGATTAGGCAATACAACCTATTATAGTTCTCCTAAACAGGTTGGTGCTTTAACTGATTGGGACTCAATTTCTGTTCCAACATTTTCAGGTGGGCCACTGGCCGTTAAGACTGACGGAACAATGTGGACCTGGGGAGATAACTCGTTAGGGCTTTCGGGGTTAAACAATAAAACTACTTACAGTTCCCCTAAACAAATTGGCTCACTAACAACATGGTCCAAAGTTTCTAAAAATAGATATAATGGTGCTGCTATTAAAACTGATGGAACCCTTTGGACATGGGGTGCCAATCAATCTGGTGCTATTGGAAATGGCACCAGTGGTGGTGCCAATGGCAAATCTTCACCAGTTCAGGTTGGCGCATTAACCAATTGGTCAAGCGTTAGCATTGGAGATAAGTTTATGGTTGCCACTAAAACCAATGGTACATTATGGGCATGGGGCTATAATGGATATGGCGCACTAGGAACTGGCAATAACACCTCTTATAGCTCGCCTGTACAAATCGGGGCATTAACGGATTGGCAAAGTGTTTCTACAAATGCTTCTCACGTTCTTGCGGTTAAAACCGATGGCACATTATGGGCCTGGGGAGGTCAAGGGAACGGAATACTTGGAAACGGCTCAAACTTTGGTAGTGTAAATTCTCCAACACAGATAGGCGCATTGACTAATTGGTTAGCAGTTGCCGCCGGAAAATATTCTTCCGCAGCCAAAAAAACCAATGGCACATTATGGGTATGGGGTAAAAACAGTTCCGGTCAGCTAGGTCTAGGTAACACAACAAGTTATAGTAGTCCAGTACAAGTTGGATCGTTGACTACCTGGTTTGCTCTGCCTGATCATTTCGGAGATACTTTCTCCGGAGCAATTTTAGCATAAGTACAATACAAAAAGGAAATATATAATATGCCTGTGATCTGGAGGAAAGGTACATTTGGGACTGGTGGTCCTACAAAAGCTCACACTATGACAACCACCCCAAGACCTGCAGCAGGTGGGGGCGGAGGAGGTGGGGGCGGAGGAGGCGCTACCAGTGGAAAGTTATATACATGGGGATGGGCTAGTTCCGGACAACTAGGGCTTGGCAATAGGACACAACAATTGGCCCCAGTACAGGTCGGAGCATTAACTACCTGGACAAAGATATCACTGTCTGTAGACGGCTCATCTGCCATTAAGAGTGATGGAACATTATGGTCATGGGGAGCAGGAACTGCTGGAGCTCTTGGATTAGGCAATATAACTTCCTACAGCTCACCTAAACAAGTCGGAGCATTAACTACATGGGCTGATATTGTTAGGTCACGAAACATCAACTCAAATAATCCGTCTGCAATGGCTACACAAACTAATGGATCATTGTGGGCATGGGGAGTAAATGGTAGCGGACAACTTGGAGTAGGCAATGTAACTTCCTACAGCTCTCCTAAACAAGTCGGATCATTAACTAATTGGTCAAAAATTACCAAAGGTAACCTTCACAGTGCTGCCATTAAAACCGACGGAACATTGTGGACTTGGGGTAGTAACGGTGCCGGTCAATTAGGTCTCGGTAATACTACCAATCGTAGTTCTCCAGTTCAGGTCGGAGCATTAACCAATTGGTCTAGTATTAGTGCCGGAACCAGTCATACAGTTGCTATCAAAACCGATGGTACACTATGGGCCTGGGGTGACGGTTATCTAGGGCAAGTAGGAGGGGGTTATGCTAGTATATATGCCTATAAATCCCCGGTTCAGATTGGATCATTAACCAGCTGGGCCAGTGTTACTGCTGGAGGTAAACATACCCTTGCGATTCAAACCAATGGCACACTATGGGCATGGGGTGAAAATCTTAAAGGATGTCTTGGGTTAGGAGATGAAGTCCAACGAAATTCTCCTATACAGGTTGGAGCATTGACCAATTGGCTAAGTGTTTCTACCAATTATAATTTTACTATAGCCCTTAAAACTAATGGTACACTATGGGCCTGGGGTTATGGATATCGTGGTAATCTCGGGCTTGGAAATCAGAATTACTATAGTTCGCCTGTACAGGTTGGCGCACTAACTACTTGGATATCGATTGCAAATCCTCCTGGATATTGGTTCGCTGCGGCAATTGCAACATAAGTATATGCATGAATAAAACACTACATTTTTTATCCGGCATTCCTCGCAGCGGATCTACAGTTCTTGCGGCCATACTTAATCAAAATCCCGACGTTCATGTTTCTACAACTTCAGGTTTAGTTGCGGCATTAAATGGATTAGCAACTACTTGGCATAATGCCGAAATGCTATGGAAGACCGATCCTGAACGAAAAAAACTTGCCCAAACCATGCGGGGCACAATTGATGCTTTTTATCAAAACACAACAAAACCTATAGTTATTGATAAAAGTCGCGGATGGCCCACTTCTCATATTATGAACGCAATGTCTCAGGTAATAGAACGTCCTCCGCGAATCATTGCCACTGTACGCTCTATTCCCGATTGTGCTGCTTCCTTTGTAAGAATAGCCAACCCAGACGATCTTGATCAATTTATGACCAAAGGTGGACTTATGGAGCATCTTCGTGCTGCTTACATCAGCTTGCAAGATGGATATCAAAATTCTCCAGAAAACTTCTTGTTTGTTGAGTATGAAGATTTAATTAAAGACCCTAAGACACAATTAGATCGAATACACGAATTTTTAGAATTAACTCCATTTGAATACAATTTTAAAAATATTGACGGATCCACAGTTAAAGAGGATGATGAAAATCTACATGGATACGCAGGTATGCATGATATCAAACCGGTGTTGGCTCGACAACACAATGAAAACCCACGAGATGTTTTAAAACACCATTATCCAGAATTTTGCCAACCTGAATTTTGGCTAGACCGTCCACGAACTGTTCCCGAAATACACGATCTCGATCTACAGCTAGCAGCATCTACAGCAGGTAATTTTGCCGAAGGCTGGAGACTAGCTCAAAAACTTGAAGCAGAAGAACCTAACAATCATCGTGCAGCATACAATCGTGGATGGTATTATTTACGTCAGGGTCAAATACAAAAAGGCTATCAGCTAATGGATAGAGGACGATTAGCCGGAGTATTTGGAAATCAACGCCCCGATGTTCCTACTAATCCCTGGAATGGGCGAGATCGAGGAACTGTGCTGCTGTATTTAGAAGGCGGGTTGGGTGATCAAATACACCAAATACGCTATGCTAAAAATATTGCTGAACGTGGATGCCGTGTTGTTGTATCGTGTAGTGGGCCACTAGCTAGTCTATTTGTAGATGTCGAAGGGGTTAGCGCAGTGGTACAGCATGAAGCTACTTTTGGAATTTATCATGATTTTTGGGTCGCTGGAATGTCAGCAGTGATCCCTCTTGGATTATCACTAAAGGATCTTAGTGGTAAACAATATATTGAAAAACCAATTGCTATTAAAGGACGTAAAAAACGTATAGGGCTAAGATGGCAAGGACAATCTAAGTTTGAGCACGAGCATAATAAAAAATTTCCATACAATTTAATGTTTGATGCTGTTGAGAATGTTAATGCTGATTTCATCAGTCTTCAACGCGATGAAGGGGTAGATGCTTGCCCGACTTGGGTCAAACAGGTTCCACTGAATACATGGGAAGATACCCGTCAAGCCATAGCATCATGCGATTTAATTATTTCTTCCTGTACCAGTGTAAGTCACTTGTCAGCAGCAATGGGTGTAGAGACTTGGGTAATCGTTCCTATAATGCCGTATTTCTTATATGCCATCGATGGAGATCAAACACCGTATTATGATTCAATGCGGTTAATTAGACAGGAAGTTTTTGGTAGTTGGGAACAACCATTTAAGCGAATTAAACAATTGCTTAAAGGTGCTAAATTAAAGAAGTTAGCATAAACAAAATTTACGAAGGAGATTTAAATGACACATTTTGTTAGAGTAGTGAATGGCGAAGTTAAAGACGTATGGGACACACCTCCCGCCGAGGGAGTTGGCCATAATGGCTGGCGTAATGCTATTGAAGTACGTGCCACGATTATTCCACATCGCCAGGGATATACAGCCCATAGGTTTAATCTAGATACAGATCCTGTACAAATTATTTGGGATGCTTACGATATTGCCGTGAGTGATCGTAAAAACGGAATGAAATCAGTTGCCGGTGGTGAATTTCAACAGATTGTTTCTGATCAATTAAGTTTACAGTTGTCAATGAATCCTGCTGAACAGTACGACGGTGCCATAGTGGAGGCAGCTCGTCAAGTCATGTTGACCAAAATTGCAGCAATCGATGCTGCAACAACACACGACGAATTGGACGCTCTTCTTTGAAGCTGAATTTAGGATGCGGCTACAACAAGATTGACGGTTATGTTAACGTTGATAGCGATCCTCGATGCAACCCTGATGTGGTCGCAGATTTAGAACAACCTCTCCCATGGCCGGACAATTCAATTGATGAGATAAAGATGTTCCATGTGCTAGAACACATAGGACAAACTACCAAAACATATTTTGATTTTTGGAAAGAAATTTATCGAATCTGTAGGGCCGATGCCGTAATTCGCATTATTGTCCCCCATCACCTACATCAAAATTTTCATCATGATCCTACCCATTGTCGAAAAATAACTGTAGTTGGTATAGATATGTTTTCTCAAAAACGCAACATGGAAACTATTGAATCCGGTGGATCGGAAACAACACTAGGTCTACAATTAGGGATCGATATTGCTGTAACTGAAATGGGATATGACCTTAGCCCTTGGTTTGAAAAAGAGTTTGGAGATCAACCTTGGCACATTATTGATCACGAGGTTAATAAAAGAAACGATGCTTGCTTTCAGGTTCGGATCAACGCACAGGTTTTTAAACCAGCACGAGGGAATTTACCAGGCACGCCAATTCGACAAAAATCATCTAAAAAGAAATTAATTAGTAGTTGACATTCAACATTTTCTACCATATAATATATACACTGTAAATAGTGGATGCAAAACATCTACGAATACATAGAACTTCCAAAAGTTCAGCGACAAGAACATTTGGATCTTGATGATCCTTGTATAGAAAGAGGTGGTGGTAGCACATATTGTAAAGGACTATTAGCTCACTTGTTGGAAACAACAATACCTAGCGGGCATATGATTCACGTCTGTCATGCCTGCAACAACGGTAAGTGTAGCAATCCAAAACATCTATATTGGGGCACTGCAAGCGAAAATAGACGGGATCGTGTGAGATACGAAAATCGCAGCGCAATGGAAGATATGGAATATAGATTTAGACGAAGAGTATCTTAAAATGGTAGACAGCACTGGTGTGCGGCGGGGCCTTATAATTCCCGGAGACTGGTCAGATGGGCTGGAACGGCAGGGATCGTAACCCTGGTCTACTACCAAATATAATACTTGCTCTTTAGCAAGAAAGATAGCATAATTACTATACGACCGTGAGCGGAATTGGCAGACCTCTGCACAGGCAGGATGGGGCGCAGTCTTAGACATAGCCTTTGTAGGTTCGAAACCTACCGGTCGTAAAATTACTCAATTACCTATTAATGTTTTACTACAAAACAGATTTTGAATTTACTCAAAGATCAATAAATTTAATTACAGACTTATTTTCTTCTAGATGGAATAGTAATTTTTCTCACGATGCTGAATATAATTCCTTGGGCATACTTGAATATGGTATAAATCCTGTTAACAAAGAATTAAAATTATTTTTATCAAAGTTTGACTTGAATTTAAGTTACGCCGGGATTAACGTTTTCCTAAGCAATCTTAAAGAAAAAACAAAAACAAATCCACACATAGATGTGCTTCATAACACCCAAGGTCGATTTCCTATTAAATCTCGTTTCAATGTAATGATTTTAGGCGATTCAAATGATCCAATGTTTTGGTGGAATAAAATAAAATTTGGAGATACAGACCATGTTGAACATACATTTACTTATTCCGGACAACCTTATAAATCATTAGGAGTTCCTGGAGATACTGTTGCCGAAAGATGGAAGTACCTTGGCGAACCTACAGAAATAAAACAAAATTTATTAACGCCCAGCGCATTTGTCAATACAAATTATGCTCATGCATTGGAATTATCTCCTGGTCCTAGATTAATTTTAAGCGTACCTCTTGACATACATATCGAGGATATAAAATGATAACAAATAAATCATCCAACAGAAATTGCGATGGTTGCACTGCCTGTTGTGATGGGTGGCTAGCCGGCAAGGTTAACGAACACTATTTTTATCCTGGAAAAAAATGTTATTACGTTACCGAAAATGGCTGTTCAATTTATGATGATAGACCGGAGAATCCTTGTAAAAACTTTAGATGTGGGTGGATTACTGACAAAGAAGTGCCAGAATGGATGAAACCTTCTAATATACAGGCAATGATAATTTTTGAACAAACTAATAAGGAAGCACCTTTAGAGACTATTGCTTGGTTTAAAAGATTATATAATCAAGGTAAGATTAAAAAAAGACAGGGTCAAAGCGAGGAGGATTTTTTAATAGAAATAAAAGAGACAATTAAGAAATATGGAAGATATTTATTTTTACTAAACCAAGAACCGATCTCCAAAAATCATGTAGAATACGCTAAAATAAAAGTCAATCAGGCGCAAAATAAAATAGACAATTAATTACTTAACACTTTTCCTATACAACCCTACCTTAATCATTATAAATAGCGTTAATAAACACTCATTATGCTATACCTAATCACATCAGATCAAGACCAATACTTCCCTAAACTCAAGGAAGATCCAGTACGTCCTAGTATTGACCACAGTAAAAGAATTGGAAATAACAGAGATATCTTTGTCCTTAAAAACGACAAGGACGACCCTACTGCTATCACCTGTGTCAGTTATCAGGACAGTATCCCTACCACAGAGAACGAACTGTTTGATGTTAAACAGGAACCCAACACTGCTGTATTCTACACTATCTGGAGTTATAAACCCGGAGCAGGTAGAGATTTGATTTTAAATGCTGTAAACTATATTCGAGCCAATAAACCCAGCATCAACCGTTTTGTTACACTGAGCCCGCAGACCGAAATGGCTCGCAGGTTTCATTTGAAAAACGGTGCTAAGGTTTTTAGGGAAAATGCGGAAACTGTAAACTACGAATACATGGGAGCATAAAAATGAAATCTACATATTTTGAAAATGTTGTAAACAAAGAACGATTTGTCTGCCCAGATCCTACCGACATTCGACTGATCGACGGTATTGAATACCTACGTGTTCTACGTGAAAGCAATCGTAGAGAATG
>Ga0214921_10002636_pt1 | contig 28844 bp, 21 predicted proteins | sample LL1505_MetaG_FD_177992 | JGI IMG/M metagenome (GOLD analysis project Ga0214921, IMG submission 177992) | Freshwater microbial communities from Lake Lanier, Atlanta, Georgia, United States - LL-1505 | ecosystem: Environmental > Aquatic > Freshwater > Lake | place: USA: Georgia | collected...
ATAAATATATTTATGAAAACAAATATAATATTAATTAAAAATGAAATTGGTAGAAGTTATGCTAGAGAATCAAGAATACTGAAAAAAATAAAAATATTTTTTATTTTTTACGCTTAGAAATGAAAATTATATTTTCATTTCTAACCATTCACCAAATGGTATGTAAAGAAATATCATGGAAAATATAAATATACAAAAATAATAGAAGCTATTAAAAATGATACATTAGAAGAATTAAATAAAAATTTAAAGACAAAATCAAAAAAATATACAATAGTATACGAAACTATTAATAATTGTAATATTGTATAAAAATAAAGTTAACAGTCTCCTAAATATTTATATATTTGCGTTTAATATGTGAAATATACAAATATTAGGAGACTTACAATTTGTAAGGGGGACTATGAAGTAGTTTTATAGGAAATAAAGATACAAAGTCAAAAAACATATATTCGCGTTTTTATTGTACATAAATAATTAAATTAAAATATTATAAATAAAAATACAAAAAGTATTTATTGTAATGTATATATTTATTATTTTTTGTCACTATATTAACTTTCCTTATTACACATTCATTAATTTTTTTAGCTAAAAAATTTCTGTTAGAAGTATCTAAGACAAATTATTTAATTAACTACCAATAATAGTTAACTAAAAAATTTCTGTTAGAAGTATCTAAGACAAATTATTTAATTAACTACATATAGTAGTTAACTAAAAAATTTCTGTTTATAAGTATGACATATATCGGCAAACATTCCAATATAAGAATTACTTGATTCAATTTGATTAATTAAAGATATTTCGACATCTTTGCATTTCATACCAGTCATTAATTTGGAGTCTAATTTATTATAAACCATATTCCAATCCATATAGCCGTTATCGCAAATATATTTAAAATATATATATATAATATTTTTATTTGCTCTACATTGATTATATACTTGAACAATTAATTTTTTAAATTCGTTATAATAAATACTATTAGTTCCTCCTAAAAAATCGATTATCTCATTTGTTACTTTAATTTCTGGCATATTAAATATAATTGTTGGGTTTTCAAGAATATATCCATAATCGACATGAAATATTTGTCCATTATTATTTATCATGATATTATCTAAATGTCGATCACCTATTCCAATAATATATGCAATCGCGCTAGATATTGCTAAACTGTTTACAAATTTTGTTTTAATTATATCTAGTTTAGAATTAATATTATGATTTAATATATAATTTTGTAAAGTATATCCGTTATCATTTATTTGTCGCAATGTTATAGAATTATCAATATATTCTAATAATGCGATATCGTGATTTAACATAATTATTTGATATGTTGGTATTTCTTCAAAATTAAATATACTAATTTTATATTGTAATATATTTATAAGATTTGATATTATTTGTTCTTTCCGAAGGCCAACACTTTTTTTAATTATAAATTTTGTATTCTTTTTTTCTTTATTTTCACCAATAATTTCGACATCAATTAGTAAAGGTTTAGTATTACTAGTAAATTGTTTTATTGAGTTTATTTTAGTAATATTATAATATGGATTAAATGGATAAATTATTGGAAAACTGCAATAATTAATTTTATTATTTATAATATTATTTATAAAATTATTTAATTTAACTATATCAGTAAATATTTTTGTCCCAAAATTATAATTAATATATCTAGTTAATAATTTATAAAATGTAGTATTATTAATATTTTTATCAAGTGAAGTTAAATAATTTTTCTCAAATATAATTAATGATATTATTTGATTAATATATTGCATATCATTAAAGAATATATTAAATATCTTTTCAATAAATATATTATCCATATTAATTTCTTCATAATCAAATAGATTATTAAAATAATCACATATCAATGGTATAACTATATCTATTTTATTTTTATTAATTTTTTTAAATAGAATTTTTGTTAAATATATTATAATATTTTTTATTTGAATTAATTCTAAAATTTCTGAATTTAAATTAATACAATATTTTATATATTCATATATTTCTAATATATCCTCAAATTGTAATGTATGTGTACATTTACGCGAACACATTAAATTAAAACATTTAACATTTTTTTTTATATTTGATGTTAAATTATTGCTATAATTTTTTAATATTTCTTCAAGCCAGTCTATATTATTATATTTTTTTGTTTTTGTTGTATATAACAATATTGTTTTTATTAGAACAATAAACCATACATTATGTGTTAAAAGATATTCTCTTGAAATCCATATTATCCATATCTCCCAATGATTATAATCTCGAATATAATAACCATATTGAATATCTCTAAATTTTGAAATTATATGCATTGCAGCAGTTCTATAAGTTTTAGATACACTTTTTAAATTATATAAAGTTGGGAGATCTACAAATTCAAAAATTTTTATTAAATGATCTACATTTTTTAGATCATTAATTTTTGTATCACATGTATTACATACTAATTCTTCAGTACTTTTAGTAAACCAACTTAATGATTTTTTTATATTCATTTTTAATGTATTATCTTGTTCTGGTATTTTAATTATATTTTTTGGGATCTGGGTATATTTATTACAACAATAACTACAAAATACACCACCACATGCTCTACAATGATGTTTTCTAGTAATAAAACCAAAAGTATTATCACAATTTTGACATTTATGTATTAAATTTGAATCTACCCATTTTTCATTTTGTTTAGGACATATTTTACTTATATTACTATCTGGAGAACTTGCAACCATAGGATTATCGACATAAACAGAATAATTTAAATCAATATTTGTATTTTGTGCATTTATCATATTAAATTTTGTATATATTTTACTTCTTGATGTTATTATATCAATTGGTTTTGTTGGCTCGACAAAAGTTTTAAGTAAATTTATTTCAGACTTTGACGTCTTCATTATAATATATACATTATATAATGAATAAAAGTTTAAATTATATTTTTTCAATATTTTTAAATATTTATGTTAATAAAATAAATCGTGTAAAAAAGTATTTAAAAAAATCGATATATTAATTTATATATGAGTGATATTATTTTAGGCATAGATTTAGGCACAACTTATACTTGTTTTGGTATATATAAAGATGGCAAAGTAGAAATAATTTGTAATGAACAAGGTAATCGTACTCTACCAAGTTATGTATCATTTACAGATGAAGAACGTTATATTGGTGAAACTGCAAAGGCAATGTCTGGTCAAAATGCAAAAAATACAGTATACGATGCTAAACGATTAATAGGACGTAAATATAATGATGATAAATTACAACAAGATTTAGAACATTATTCTTTTGATGTAATTGATGATGGAAATAATAAACCAAAAATTAAAATTATATATTTAGATGAAGAGAAGACATTTTATCCTGAAGAAATATCATCAATGATATTAAGAAAAATAAAAGATATTGTATCACAATATATGGGATGTGATATAAAAAAAGCGGTTATTACAGTACCTGCATATTTTAATGATGCCCAACGTTCTGCTACAAAAGATGCTGGAACAATTGCAGGATTAGATGTTGTACGTATTATTAATGAACCGACTGCTGCTGCTCTTGCATATGGATTAAATGAAACAAAAACAAAAAATATTTTAGTATATGATTTAGGAGGAGGTACATTTGATGTAACAATATTAACTATTGATAATGGTATATTTGAAGTAAAATCTACTGCAGGTGATACACATTTGGGTGGAGAGGATTTTGATTTTGCAGTAAAAGATTATATTTTATTAAGTTTTGCAGAAAAAAATATATTAAAAACAAAATTATTAGCTGACGATGATAAACAAAATTTATGTAATTTATTTACTGTTAAAACAATAGAAGAATTAAAATTTAAACAAAATTTAATGAAATATGATATTACAAATAAAAATAATAAAATTGATGTAAAAATACAAAAATATATAGATAATTTAAAAAAATTTTATGAATTAAAAAATAATGTTAAAATAATGAGAAAATTATTAAGTGCATGTGAGAATGCAAAAAAAACTTTATCAAATACAAATGTAGCAAATATTAATATTGATAACTTCTATGATGGAAATGATTTAAATATATCATTAACTAAAAATACATTTGAACAAATTTGTAATGATTATTTTGAGAGAACATTAATTCCTATAAAAAATGCATTATTAGATGCAAAATTTGCAGAAAGAGATATAGATGATGTTGTATTAATAGGTGGTTCAACAAGAATTCCAGCAATAAGAGATTTACTAGAGAGAAAGTTTCCTCAAAAAGTAAGATCTAATATTAACCCAGATGAAGCAGTTGCAATGGGTGCGGCAATTCAAGGAGCAATTTTATCAAATAATACTTCTGAATTTGGCGAGTTAACATTAATTGATGTTACTCCATTAAGTTTAGGTATCGAAACATCAGGTGGAGTAATGTCTAAAATGATAAAGAGAAATCAAAATATTCCAATATCGGTAGAAGAGACATTTTCAACATCAACAGATAATCAACCAGGTGTTAAGATTAAAATATTTGAAGGTGAAAGAGAAATGACAAAAGACAATAATTTATTAGGAATGTTCGAACTTACCGGAATTCCACCAATGCCAAAAGGTATACCAAGAATTAAAGTAATATTTACTGTAGACGTAAATGGTATAATGAGTGTACAAGCAACGGAAGAGACAACTGGAAATCAAAATAAAATTATAATAGAAAATAGAAAAGATAGATTGAATAAGACTGATATTGATAATATGATAAAAGAAGCTGATAAATATGCAGAATATGATAAAATGATAAAAGAAAAAATAGAAGCAAAAAATTGTTTAGATAATTATATATCATCATTAAAGAGAACAATAGAAACATCAGAATATAAAATAAAATTAGGAGAAAAATTTAATGAAATTTATGTTAAACTAGTAGAATATGAAAATTGGCTAGAAGAATCTGAATCTATAAATAATATTACAAAAGATAATTATAAAAATAAACAAAAAGAACTAGAAAATTATATTTTACCTATTATAAAGTCTTTATTAAGTTAAATTATAACTAAGTTAACTAAATTATAACTAAGTTAACTAAATTATAACTAAGTTAACTAAATTATAATATTATATAATATAATATATGTTATCGCAATATAGTAATTATGATAGTGATGAATTATCATTTGGTGTTAAAAAAGGAGGATTAAACGGTTTGCAAGAATTTCGACCTCAGCCACAACAAATTATAGAAGGTGCTGGATTGTTAGTTTCTTTATATTGTGATCGTAGTGGATTAATTACAATTGAATATACTGGTATAATTCAAGAACCATATTCTTTTAGTGAATCGTATACTGTTTATAAAAATACTATAAAAACTATTGTATCTGCAATCAAGGCACCGTATTTTCGCGTACGATTTCGTAATACAGAATCGATACAACAACAAATTTTAAAATTAAATACATATATTTTACCGACAAATCCATTGATTACATTAGATGTACCATCTTCATTTAAAATAGATTTAAGTGGTAATTTATTAGTAAATATAGTTGACTCGAATGCGAATCAAATAAAAATAGATCCAAGTGGTAATTTACATACACATAATATATACACATCAAATACATTATCATCCACATTTTCTGTAATTGATACAGTTATAGAATCAGATCCTATAAATTTGGGTGAATATAAAAATTTTGATATATTATTGAATGGAATTACAGCAAATAATGTTTATCCAGTTATTTTAGATGTATATGTTTCAAACAATGATATAACATACGTTAAATCATCTTATAGTATTACTATAAATAATGGCGATATATCAACCGGTGTGTTAAATTGTGTAAGTAATTCTCCATATATAAAATTAATCGGGACAACCGAACCAAATTTAACATTAGGAGATATAGAATTTTATATGAAAGGATAAAAAAATCAATAATAATATTATAAAGTATTTTCTAAATTTTGTATTAAATTTTTTGGATAATTTATTTCATCATATAATAACATTATAAGTTTTTCTTGATATTTTTGGGGTAATAATTTATTAGATTCACTTTGTAAAAGATTTTCTAAATTAGAATATGGATTTTTTGTTTTATATAACCATACAGATTCTAATGGATTATTTTTTTTACCAGAAATAAATCCGATAATATTTTCATAATATATTATTTTTTTATCTTTATTTACAATATTCATAATATTTTCTGGAATATTATCAGAAATATCTAGATATGTATAATATATCATCGGATATAATTCATGTTTATCTATTTTAATAATAATATCTTTTAAGTCGGTATCAGCTAAAGAATAAAATCTGCACATATTAAGGATATAATCATCTGTATACATAATAAATTTATCCATATCATCAATATAATCAATAAATTTAAAATATTCATTCATTTTTATTAATAATTTATTTATTAGTAATAAACTAGAAATTACACCTTTATGTGAATATATTTTTTTATGCAAATAATGTCTGGTTGTAAATAAGTTTACAATATCAACATCTATTTTTTTTGGATAACATATAATATTATTTATAACCATAGCATTTTCAATTAATCTATTATAATTAAATGATATATTAATATGTAACATTTTAGAATCTCTTGTGAGATAATCAAACTTATCAACATCAATACTATTATAAGAATTTGAAACAATTTGATATATATATGAAGTGTGTAATTTTGGATCAGGATTAATAACATTAAATATGAATTTTAATAAATTATCATTGATTATTTCTTTTAATAAATCATTATTTTTAATAATTTTTTCTAATAATACACATGATCTAAACTCATGATGTATAAATTTTTTATTATTTTCTAATACTTTAACATTTTTAAGAAAATAATCATCAAATAAATGAGAATAAGGACCGTGACCTAAATCATGGCATAATGCTCCGATAGAAACTAATTCAATCACAAAATCTGTTAAATAATTAGATTCAATATTATTATCACTAAAATATTTATGTAATTCTGGAATTTCTGATATAATATTTAATTCTGTTTCTTTTGATTTATTTTTTAATGTATTTAACATTTTTTTTGCAATATGATATGTACCAATACTATGTTCAAAACGAGTATGAATTGCATTTGGAAAAACAAAATTACATGTACTTAATTGTTTCAAATATCGTAATCTTTGGAATTCTGGTGTATCTATTATCATCATTGCCATTTTTGATAAAGATATTGAACCGTGAATTATATCTGATATTATTTTATAATCATTTAATAATTCATTAATTTGTATCGACATAATTATATTAAATAATAATATAATTATAAGACAATTAATAAAGAAATCAATTTTTTATATATCCTAATATATAAAAAAGTAGTTAAGGCAAAAATTATAAAATTTTATGATTTAAGTGCTTTATTATTTAATACTGGATATATGTCTAATATAAAATTTGTAAGATTAATATCAGTATCATTATATTTTGATGTTGTAAAAAGATACCCAGATAATATTATCATCAACTGTATTTTTAAATCTTCATTAATTGTATTATTAATAGATTTAAAATAATTAAAATATCCAGTAAATATATCATATACACTAAAACCTGAATTTTTTAATTTATGTATATCAATTAATGCTGATTTAATATTACTTTTTGATATTAAATTTAAAATATTATATAATATATCATTTGACGGATTTTCATAAATTTTATTAAAATTATCTTTATTTACTAATCCAAATCGATCAACTAATAATTGAAGAAAATTTATACCATAACGCATATCACCATCTGATATTAATGCTATCTCATTTAATATTTTTTTATCATATTTAACATTTTCAAGTTTTAAAATTCTTTCTAGTCTATCGGAAACCATTTCTATTGATAATCTTGTAAAACGGATAATTTTACATCTAGTTTGTATAGATTCTATTATCTTAGTAGAAGAATTACATGTAAATACAAATCGAGTTGTTTTATAATGTGTATCCAATAACATACTAATTATTGGTAATACTTTCTCTGTCATATTATCCGATTCATCTAATATAATTAATTTATGTTTACAATATTTATTCTTATCTTCATCAGTATATGGTAATTTAAAACTACAAAAATTACCAATAGCTCCACTATTGATAGTCTTTATACCTCTATCATCAGATGCATTTAATTCTAATACAGTATCTTTAAAATATTTGCCATATAATTGTTTAGCAATACATAATATAGTTGTGGTTTTACCAATACCAGGAGTTCCGGTAAAAATCATATTTGGTATATCTTTATTTTTAATTATTAAGTTTATTTCTTTAATAATATTCTTATCTGCAATTACATCATCAAATTTTACTGGCCTATATTTTTCTATCCATAATGTATTATTCATGTTATATTTTATAGTATTCTTTTCTTTAATTTATTTAATCTATTATTTTTTTTATCAATTTTTTTAGGTTTTTCATCAGAATCTTTATCATCTTTATCATCTTTATCATCTTTATCATCTTTATCATCTTTATCATCTTTATCATCCATAATAAATTCTACTGGAGGAGTATAACAACATTGAGATAGATTTATTGTTTCATCATCTTTTTTTAATTCATTATTAATAATATCAAAATCATCAATATTATATTTACATTCTTTATAAAATTTTTTACGTAATCGTGAATGATTTTTAAATGATGATAAATTATCAGAAAAATCAATTATAAGAGGTCTTAGATCCCCATTTTCTAATAATTTTCTCATTGCACGTCCAACAGATTGATTTACATCTTTTTGAGAAGTTGCTAATATTACAGTATTTAATCTTTCGATATCTAAACCTTCTTTTGCCAAATCATTTGTTGCAAAAAATATATCACCTGATTCTTCTGCTTCATCACGTTGCCATTGTTTCATAGCCCCTATATACATTGTTGTTTTAATTTGATCTTCAACCAATATTCCATTTTTAACATCGTTCTCGATTAATTTATCAACACCTTCTTTTAATTTTTTTAAATGTTCAATATATTTACTTAATATTATTATTTTTCGTTCAGGATCTTTTCTAATCTCATTTATTATATTTATGATATGATTTGTACGTTCATTTAGATTAGCTAAATTACCCATCATTTTAACAATATCTGGTTTACCTTTTTGTGGTCCCCAAGCATATTTCTTTTCTTCAAATAGCTTATCATCACTTGTATAATTAAAAACTTTTACACAAACTTGATTATTAATTCTTATCTTTTCTCTATATATTGTCTCACCAAGAAACCAATGCATTACTTTTATGAGTCCATCAGTTCTATATGGTGTAGCACTTAATGCTAGTGTATATTTACAACATGTTTTCATTAGAGCTTGTGAAAATACTTTACTTGCGCAATGATGAGCCTCATCATATATTACTAATCCAAATTGATTAAAAACTTCATCATCATAATCTTTCATACTGATACTTTGTATTAATCCGACAACAAATTCTTTATTTTCAATATCAATAGTTTTTCCAGCAATTGTACCAGCATCTAATCCTGTAAAACGTTTAATCTGATTCTTCCATTGTGCTGCCAAAAATTTTTTATGTGTAATTACTAATGTTTTTAAACCTTTTTTATGTGCGATATAAATTCCCATAGAAGTCTTACCACGTCCACACGGTACACTTAATAATCCTCCGCCTTTTTCATCCATATGTTTTAAAATCTTATCAACGATTGGTACTTGATAATCGCGTAATTCACCATTAAATTTTATGTCTGCTTTTTCGGGTTCTATTTTAAATCCGATATTACCAAAATTCTCAATACCATAATATTTTGGCACAATCATATATTTTTTTGTTGTTCTATATAATTTAAAACTTAAATCATTATCATTGTTTCCAAATTCTATTAATTTTGGTTTAACTTTTAAATCTTTTTTAATTTTATTTAATTCTATTTCAGATAATTCTGATTTTTTAATATAATAACCTTTATATTTTAAACATTTCATAATTTTTAATATATAATAATATAAATATTTATATCTTTAAATTTTATAAAAATCAAATTTTTTTATTGTATATTAATATATAATATGGCATCTGCATCATCTGCATCATCTGCATATAATACTGTTAAATCAACATTATCAACAGCCGAGTCTACAGTTGAAAAAGGTTTATCTCTTTTATCAAATAAATATTTAAATAATTTATTATTAATATTATTAGTCGCATATTTACCTTATGCTGCACCATCTCTTGGTAAATCAATGGTCAGTATTTTAAATAATTATGCTGTAAAATTTATTTATATATTTTTAATTGCATACGTATTATCAAAAAATTTATCTAATAAAAATAGTGTTAAAGTTGCAACAGTCACTTCTTTAGTTATAGTTCTTGGTATTTTAATATTAAAAAATATGGATGGTAATGAACATTTAGATAATGTTTCTAATCAAGAATCTGAACAACCTAAAAAGACAGGATTTTTTGAAAAACTCTTTGGTTTATCAAATGAAACTTTAAAGAAAACATTAAATTTGAATTATACCGAACAAGAAGCTAAAAGTCAAATTAATGATAAAGTACATCAAGCTAGACAATATGTAAATGATAAAAAATCAGATTTAGTATCAACATCATCTCCATCAGTTGAAGTTGTTAAAGCTGTAGCAAAAGCACAAGAAGTAGCCGTTGCACAAGCAGAAGCACATGCTGGAGCAATGGAAGAAATTAAAGCAGTATCTCAACCATTATCTGATGATAATACTTGTGGATCTAGAGCACCATCAGAAGTAACCGGATTTGATGAAAATAATTCAGAATATTCTGATATTAATTTTTCTAAATCCGATCTAAATAATTGTTAACTAAATTTGTTAACTAAATTTGTTAACTAAATTTGTTAACTAAATTATTTTTTGTTATTTTTTTTACATTTATTATAATATATGGAAGTTAAATCATATATAAATATTTTAATATTTTTAATATCAATTATAATAATTTATTATGCAGTAAATTATGGTAATATAAAAACACGTATAGAAGCATTAAGTGATATTAAATTACCGGAATCTACAAATATAGAATCATATGACATGAGAGAATTAAAAAAAATAGTCGATGAACAAACTAATATAATTGATAAACAAACAAATATTATAAATGATTATATAAGTAAAAAAGAAAAGTCTGATAAAAAATATTATGTGAATGAAATTAAACCTGATGAAGATTTTGAAAATTATTTTAAACAATTACAAGAGGAAAATGATAAAACAGTAAATAATACATTACCTGAAGATACTGATTATGATATATTAAATCATTATAAAACAAATTTAAATATAGTTAAAACATATCTAGAAGATCCTGTTACAAGAGGTTCTAATATATATGAATCAGAACAATATTCAAAATTATTAGAAATTGGTAATATAAAATTAGATAATGGTGTTAAATTACCTCATCCAAGTGATTGGTCAATAAATATAGATATACAAGATAAATTAAAAAAAGACGAAAATGTAAAAATAGAACAGGAATATTATAATATTACTACAAATTTACCAGAAAAAACATTAAATAGTATAAAAACATCAATCCATGATAATTAAATTATAATTAATCATATATTATAATATTATAATATTATAATATATATATGACAAATAATAATGAAGTCGATAATTTTAAAAATAATGAATTTAAACAACATTGTAAAGATTATACATTTGTACCATTTATTTATGAAAAAGTAGAAAGAATCGTTGTTTTAGGTGATATACATGGAGATTATAAAATGGCAATAAAATTATTAACTATGTCAGGAATAGCTAGAATTGTATCAAGTAAAATATCAAGAATATCAAGAATGTCACATCCTAAAATATATTCTAAAAATCCTTCTAAAAATCCTTCTAAAAAATATTCTAAAAAATATTCTAAAAAATCTTCTAAAAAATATTCTAAAAGATCTTCTAAAAAATCTTCTAAACATAAAAAAATGAATTTGACAAGAACCGAACAAATAGAAAATCTATCAATATCATCTGAATCTAATGAATCTATTGGAATTAATGATATTTCAACAAATAATAATTATATAAATAGTGATACAATATCTGATGTTGAAAAAGAATATGTATTAGAATGGATAGGTGGAAATACACATGTAGTACAAGTAGGAGATCAGATTGATAGATGTAGACCAAATGGTAATTTTATGTGCAATCAACCAGAAACATTAAAATCGGAAGAAGATGAAAATTCTGATATTAAAATATTAAAATTATTTACTGATTTACATGAACAGGCTATAAAAGTAGGAGGAGCTGTTATTTCTTTATTAGGTAATCACGAATTATTAAATTCATTAGGCGAAGTTCAATATGTATCATTTAAAGGATTAAGAGACTTTATGAAAAAATATAAAGTTGAAGGTATAGATTTTGAAGATGGTATGGAAGCTAGAAAACATGCATTTCAACCAGGTAATGAATATGGCCGATTTTTAGGATGTACACGTAATGCAACAGTTATTATTGGATCTAATTTATTTGTACATGCTGGTATTATTGACGCTCTTGCAAAACAATTAGATTTTAAAGATTATGTAGATGTTCAAAAAGTTAATATTTTAATTAAAAAATGGTTATTAGGATTAATAAAAACTAATCAGGTAAATGATTTAGTAAGATCGCAGGATTCTATGTTTTGGACCAGAATTCTTGGTTCAATTGAGCCAAATAAGTCTATAACTTTTGATGATTGTGAACAAAATATATCAAAAGTATTAAAAATATTTAGAATAGATAAAATGATAATCGGTCATACTCCACAAAGTTTTCTTTTTAATGAAAATATTAATGGAACATGTGGAAATAAAATTTGGCGTGTAGATAATGGTTCAAGTAGAGCATTTGATACATTTGATAAATATCTGAAACAATATGGAGAACGTCATCATAATCGTAGATATCAATATTTAGAAATATTAAATGATACTGAATTTCATGTATGGGATGAAAAAGGAAAAATTTTTTAAGTTAACAAATTATTTAAGCTGATTTTTTAGAAGCACGTTTTTCAGCAATTTCTTTATTTACTTTATCTAATTTTGATTTAAGATCGGAAGAACTCATATCATTGAGATGTTCAATTGCATCTTTTACACTGCCTTTGGATTTTAATGCTTCGGAAACAACTTTTGAAAGAGCTGGACCATCTTTGATATCTGTATTTTTAGCTTTAACTTCTTTTTTAACAGCCATCATATCAACCATAAATTGTGGCATACCACGAGACATGTGTTTTGGTCTAGATTGTTCTTTTGATGCTTTTTTAGAAGCACGTTTTTCAGCAATTGCTTTGGCAACCTTTTCAATTTTAGATTTTAATTCAGATGCACTCATATTATTAACGTGTTCAACAGCACCTTTGACACTACCTTTTGCTTTAAGGGCTTCTGCAACAATTTTTGTAAGAGGAGGTCCATCTTTAATATCACTGTGATGTGCTTTAATTTCTTTTTTGGCTGCCATTAAATCAACCATAAATTGAGGCATACCCCGAAACATTTTTTTAGATCCTTTTTTGCCACCTTTTTTAGAATCTTTTTTAGAAGATTTTTTGGCGTGTTTTTTTGCACCGCCAAACATAGTATTTGCATCAAGTTCACTCATATATATTATTATATAATATATTAAAAAAAATGAATTTATATTAAATTAACAATTATAACTAAATTAACAATTATAACTAAATAACAAGTATATAATATTAAATGGGTGTACCGGGTTTTTTTGCATGGTTATTAAAAAATAATACACATAACAATATTATATTAAATAATCTCGATAATATTAACTGCTTATATTTTGATGCAAATTGTTTATTTCATCCAAAGTGTTTTGACATATTAAAATTACATTCACAAATCACAGATATAGACAAATTAGAAAAATTAATGATAAAACGTATTATTGATTATATTATCTTCATTATAAATTATGTCGGACCATCTGATTTAGTTTATATCGCTGTAGATGGAGTTGCACCAATTGCAAAGATTAATCAACAACGTAAACGTAGATATAAATCAGTAATCGATAAAGAGTATCAGACATTAATAAATGAAAAATATAAAATTATAAAGAATGATATATGGTCTAATATTGTTATTACACCTGGGACTGATTTTATGATAAGACTTGATAAAGAATTAATAAATTTTATAAATACATTACAAAAAAATAATAAAAATTTAAAAATAATATATTCTTCTTATAAAGAATGTGGAGAGGGAGAACATAAGATTATGCGTCATATTAAAAATAATTTAACCAATAAAAATCATGTGATATATGGTTTAGATGCTGATTTAATCTTTTTAGCAATGTCTTATGAAAAATCTGAAAATATATTTTTATTAAGAGAATTAAATCATATTAAAAATATTTCACAATTAATTACTGAAGAAGTTAATGAAAAATTATGTTTTGTATCAATTAAAAATACAATAGATACATATAATAAAATTATTAAAAGTAAATTAGAAGAAAATTTAGATATTATGGAAATAAATCTTGAAGATTATGATTTTTCAAAAGATTTTATTATATTATGTTTTATGTTAGGTAATGATTTTATCCCACATATTCCATCACTTAATATACGCAATAATGGTATAGAACATTTAATAGATGCGTATGTGTATATGTTCACTTTTACAAAATCATATTTAATAAATAAACTAAATAATTCAAATTCTAGTCAACTAAATAATTCTAGTCTATTATTAATCCTATCATATCTAAAAGATATAGAATCTGAATACTTTGAAATAGATCTACCAAAATATAAACAAAAATTTAGACATAAAAAATTTATGAAATCAGCTAATTCTATTAATGAAGATTATGAAAGAGAAATATGGGAACATGAAAACATGATAAATAATAAATCAGATGAAGATTATGTAAAATTAGGATTTGATAATAAATCAGAATATAAGTTTAGATATTATGAGCATCATTTTCATTCAAGAATTAATCAACAAAAATTTATAAATAAAATATGTCATAATTATTTAATGATGATACAATGGATTTACAAATATTATTTTGAGATAGAAATGCCATCGTGGCGTTATTGTTATCAATATGATGAATCGCCATTTATATCTGATTTATATATTTATTTGAATGAATTTTTATCTGAAGGAAAACAATTTGAATCAATTTTATATGAAGACCCAATAAAAATAGAAACACAGTTATTATCGGTAATACCACCACAATATTATAAAAATATTTTTGATAAAAAAATAGAAAATGAATATAAAAAAAAACTAAATGATAATAGAACAAAATATATGTTTCCACAAAAACCACATATTGAATTAAATAAAGATATGTATTGGATGTGTGAACCATTATTACCTACAATTGATATTAATTTATTAAATAATTAAATTATTAATCCATATTGATTTCTAAAAACAAATAACAAAATTCACCAATATTTTAACAATATAAATCTTCTAATAATTTTAATTTATCTTTTGTTTTATTATTTTCACTACCTAATAATTTTATAATATCAATACTCTTATTATTTTGTGTAGATTTTTCACTTTTTGATGTTTTATTGCGAGAACTTTTTTTAGATGATTTTTTAGATCCTTTTTTTGATGATTTTTTAGATGATTTTTTAACTCTTTGAGAAAAATTATTATTCATAAATAACATATCATTTTTATCTCCTCCTAACATTTTTGTAAAATCATATTTAATTTCTGTATTTTCTGATTTTGATTCTTTTACTCTAAATTCTTCAAAAAATGGATCTTTCTTTAATAATTCATCGGGTGTAGTATATTCATCATTAATTAAAATTCTACCTTTTTCATGAATAAATTCTTCAGAATCTCTATATTTTTTTGGAACAACTCTTCCAATAAATTCTTTTAATTCAGATGGTACAGAACTATCAGTTAAAATTTGTGGGAAAAATCCTTTTCTAATTAGAGTATTGAAAAAATAATGTATATCATAATATCTATTTTGTTCTGGAGTAATATTAATTCTTTTTGTCCATTTAGATGATACTTTAATATTATCAACTATTCCTGGAATACAAGAAAAATCAAAATCCCATAATTTTATATGATATCCTATATTAGGGACTTTGTATTTAGCACCTACTACAAGATATCTATAATGTTCTTTTTTTAAACTAATTTTTTGAACTAAAATATTATTTGCTTTCATATCATTGTGTCTAAATGCTGGATATTTAGATTGAATAATTGCAAGAATAGATAATATTTGAAATATAAATACTTTCCAATGTGTTATTGTAAATGCTTTATAATTATTTCTAAAATAATCTAATAAATCTCCTTTATTCGCCCATTCACTAATTAATATAGAAACAGTTGAACTAAATTCTCCATTGTGATAACGTTCTACAAAATCTTTATATCTCTCATTTTTTTCATCAACTTTATCAAGTTTTACAAGATTAACAAAATGTTCTATACCTGTATTAAATGTTCCAAATGGTATAATTAAATGAGGAGTTTGACGTTTTACTATAAAATAACTTAATACTTTTAACATCATTAATTCTGCATTTTCTGGTCTTCTAACATCATTTATACTACCATAACGTTCTTTTTTAGGATAAGCTACTACTTTTACTGCAAATTCAAAATTACCATCTTCAGATATACCTTTAAATGTATGACCAGTTGTACCACTTTTTATATATTTTAATTTTCCTCCAAATTGATTTATAATATTTTTAAAGTCAAGTATACGTTTTTTTAGAACAACTCTAGTATCATATGAATCACCACTTTCGTTATCATTTATATTTTTACATACAAAATTTTCGGTATCAGTAGAATCAAAATTTACTAGAGGTTGTAAGTCTTTATCTTCTAGTAGATTTTTAATAAATTGTATTCGCATGGGGATTGAATCTTTATCTTCTATATTATTTTTATTAATATTTAAATTTTCTATTGTTCTTTCAAAAATATCCATATATTATAATTATAATATTATTATAAATAAGATTAACGTAATAAAAAATTTAAATAAAATCTATATAATTTATATATGAATACTGATAAACCATATGATAATATTGATTATTGTTTAGAATTATTATATGATGCGTATTATAAAAATGATGATAATATATGTATTAAATATGATCAATTAGATAAAAAAAATATTACTATAAATGATATAAAAAAAGAAGATTCATTTGATCCAAAAAATGTATTAACGGGCAAATTTAAATTTAATGGGTATTATAATAACAGAATACATTATACACGTTTTGGAATACATCCATCTACTGTATCGATTGGATTTATTGATAAAAATTTACATAAAAATAATATATTAAGACCAGAATTATACCATATGGCGATGTTATATATGGGATCTGAATTAGTATATGAAGACAAATTTAATCATATAATATTACCAGTTATGTGTTTTGATATTTCAAAACAACGTTTATTAAAATATTTACCAAATATTCGAGATGATTTTGGTGATAATTATCAGAATGATAATGATAATATGTATATAATAGTTACTGAACATTTTCACAAAATAATACCTTTAAAAGAATATATTGATTCAAATAAAGATAAAATAACTTTTAATGAAATAAAATCAATTATATTTCAAGTATACATAACTCTTATAAAATTAGGAGATAGATTTAATAAGTTTAGACATAATAACTTAAATCTATATTCTATCATAATCATGCCAAAAAATCCAACAAATGATAAATATAAAATTGCTGGAAATGAATATATTATTGAAAATAATACAATAGATATTAAAATAAGTGATTTTGATAATAGTTATCATGTTAGCGAATATCCACGTAATAAAAATCAAATAATTAATTTAAATAATGGAAATATTGAGAATCCATATTACGATGTGCACTATTTTACAAATTTATTGAAATTATATTTTGAAAATAATATAAATAATAAAAATATTTATGAAATAAATAAAAAAATGAATAGTTTTTTTGAAGAAATTATTCCACAAAAATATAGAATAAAGTCTGATGAAAATTATAAAGGATTAGATCAAAATTTATTTAATAAATCTTCCGAAGATATAATCACACCATTAAAGATTATAAAAAAAAATTTATTCTTTAAAGATTATATAATGCAAAACATTAAAGAGAAAACTGATACACTTAAAACGAGAGAAGATGGTATTAAATATATAGATTCTAATTTTTTTAATAATTATAAAAATAAAATATCTAATAAATATTATAGTACTATGATTAAAGGCAGTAGAAAAATAACAATGGCAGGAACTGAATCAAGTGTTCAAGAAAACGATGTATCAACTCTTTCATCAGAGTTATATAAAACATCAGTTTCCTCAATTACACAATCTACCGTTAAATCCGGTGGTTCTAAGAAAAAAGATAAAGGAGATAAAAAAAGTCATAAAAATAAAGATTATTCATCAACATCGTTTACTTTTACAAATGACTCAAAAAATATTACTGGAGGTAAAAAAAATAAATCTTCTAAAAAATCTTCTAAAAAATCTTCTAAAAAATCTTCCAAAAAATCTTCCAAAAAATCTTCTAAACACCATTCCAGAATGGTTTCCGAAGGTACAGAAAAAATAAGTAAATCTAGTTCTTCAGAAACAACTGTAAAAAAATCATCTTCATCTTCTGATTCATCTAGATCTGAAAAAAAAGTACATAGATCAAGATATGTAGACGAACAATATGGCCAACAATTAAATACCAAAGATAGATCTAAACTTAAAAATCTCCCAGAAGGCTTTATGGATCTTGCGCCAGAGCATATGATTAACGGATTTGATGGAATGGAAAATGGTATGGGTAATGGTATGGGTGCAATGTCACCTGATGCCGGTATGATGCCACAAATGGGACAAATGGGACAAATGGGTGCTATGCCACAAATGGGACAAATGGGACAAATGGGTGCTATGCCAGGAATGGGTGCTATGCCAGGAATGGGCGCTATGCCAGGAATGGGTGCTATGCCAGGAATGGGCGCTATGCCAGGAATGGGCGCTATGCCAGGAATGGGTGCTATGCCAGGAATGGGTGCTATGCCAGGAATGGGCGCTATGCCAGGAATGGGCGCTATGCCAGGAATGGGTGCTATGCCAGGAATGGGTGGAAATGATTTAGGTTTACCTATGATGGATAATAAGATGGCATCTTTCATGGGTGTACAACCAGGACAACAAATGCAAATGGGGGGTGGTAAATCACAACCATTACAAAAATATAAATTAACTCTTGATAAAAATTTTTTTTTTTGAATGAACAGAAAAAGAATCAAGGGGTAAAACAATCTGGAGGTGGTGAAAAAGTAATACCAGCATTTATTGAACAACCAACAAATCCTGGAGTTCCACAACAACAACAAGAAATTATTAGAGAAAGATTTGCACCCAAACAACCATTTCAACAATCACAACCATTCCAACAATCACAACCATTTCAACAATCACAACCAAGACCACAAGGACAAGACCCAATAGTAAATTTACAAGTATATAATCCAAAAAAACCAAAACCAGATCAAAAATACGATAATATTAATTATTTTCCACCAATGAATATCAATCCATTTTATCCACCACAAATGGCAAATTCAATGATGCCACAAGCATTATCTATGTTAGGATCAATGTATCCAATGACAGTCAATGTCAATAAAATTTATGAAATAAATGGTTCTGGACCAACTGGTCAACATCAAAAATTAATGATGATTTATGAAGATGTATTACCAGAAAAATCATTAAAAACAACATTTAAAACAGTAGGAGAACGTATTACACAAATACAATTTGTAAGAAGTATATTATTTCATGAAGGCGATGGTACCGAAACAAGTCTAGATGGTTCTACAGCAAACAGTTTAATTAGTCATATGAAATTTTTAGATCTAAATCCATATAACACAAGTAAATATTCTACAAATCCATATAAAGGATTACCAGAAGGATTTTTAGTTTATAGAACATGTTATCCAATAAAACGTTCTGAACCTTTTGGACATCCAGTGTGTGCACGTAATTCAACCGCATTAAATGTACGTATATATAGAATGACAACTGGAGCATATTTAGTAAATAAACAATCAAATACTAAATTTTATGAATACGACCAATGGCGTGAAATTGCTTATTATGAATATGTAAGAGAACATATTATTAAAAAGAAAGTATGTCCAAATTTTGTAACAATGTATGGTTATTATTTATGTAAAAAATCGGGAATAGATTTTGATAAAATTACAAAAATTAATATGGAAGACCTTAAACAATTTCCAACACCAGAAAAATTAATAAATCCCGTAGGATTTTTAAATATTTATGATCAAAAAGAAAGTGATTTTGTAAGAGATGTTACAGCTGGTCTACGACAAATTAATCCTGGAAATGTTATTCAAAAATTAGATGCTGAACGTAAATTACAAAATTTACAAATGGCAAATAAACCAGTAAATTTAGATGATTATTGTGGTGAAGTATTAGTCACAATTACTGAATCACCAACATATAATTTATTTTCATGGGCTTCAAAAACATATCAACAAGAAGGAAATACACGTAAAATGATAAATACAGGTTGTTATAGTGAAATCACATGGAGATCAATAATATTTCAATTAATGGTAGCATTATATGTAATGTCAATTCATAATATTTATATTAAGGATTTTTCAGTAAGAAATAATGTTTTTATACGTGATCTTGTTTTAGATGGTTCAGTTGTTAATTATTGGAAATATAGAATTAATGGGATAGATTATTATATACCAAATTGTGGTTTTGTTTTATTAATTGACAGTAATTATAAAGATATTGATGTTATTCCGGATAAATCATTACCTGTAAAAACACAAAAAAATTATAAATTAGATGGTACATTATTCGATGTAGGTAATAGTATTAATGGTAATGAAAAGCCTAAAATATTTGAGATGTTTAGAGAGGCTATTAGTCGAAATAATTTTGATAATGACTTTACACGTGAAGGAGGTATTAAACCGGATGAATCTATATTAAATTTATTAGATTCTATGTTTAATGATACAAATGATGATATTAACGAGTATTTTATTAAATATATGTATAAATTTATGAATAATCGTATTGGTACATATTTAAAAGAACAAGAAATTGTTCATATTAGACACGATGATACTAAACAATTTAGAAAAGGACAAATTATTGTTCAAGAAGAATCTACTGGTACATATAAATTTGTATTATATTTAGATACAACAGATGGTAAAGCATCTATTTTAACTAAGAAACAAACTTCACAAAACGACCCACAATTTATTGACAAAGATAAAGAAATAATTATAAAAGAAGAAGTTAATATAACAACATTATCAAATTATTCATTAACTGAACCTATTGCACAAAACTTTAAAATTAATGAAGGAAATCTTAATGAAGATAATATACTCGAATCATATAATATTATTGTACCATAAATAACCACCATTATTTTTTTAGTTAACTAAATTATTTTATATATATAATATATATATAAAATGGCCGCATATTATGCAGATTACAATCAAAATTATGCCCAATTAAATCCAACTCCTACATATAAAAGAAATCAACCATCTAATTTTGAATCTCTTCAATCATCACAAAAATATATTGATTATAGAAACAATAATACTGATGGATATTATGAAAAATATCAACAAAGTTCTACAGTAAATTATGATCGGGCACGTCAGGCAACACAAGGATTTTTTGAAAAAAACCATATTACAGTAGTATTTTTTTCTGATGAAAATATGAAACGCATTCAAAAAAAAATTAAAGAAGAAGTTATTAGAAGAACAAAGGGTCAATATCAATTAGATGAAGATCAAGATGAATCTGACTTAACAATCGTCATGAGAGCAGTTTATTTAGATAAATGTAAAAATCTACCAGGAGAAACTGTCCGTCAGGTCAAATTATTAAATCAACAAACAGTCGATTATATTGTCCCTGATTTAATATCTAATGTTAAACAATATTTTGGTTACATAAAAGATATAAATCAACCTCTTCAAGTTATTCCATTACCCTTATGTGTTTCTTCTAGCGGGAGAAAGTTATTACCGAGTATAACAACACTCTATAGATAATATTATTATTAAAAAATTGAAAGAAAATAATATTATAATATTAATCTAAATATATGAAGAAATATACAAAATGAATAAAAATATAGTAGATTTTCTCTTTACATTTGCTATTATATATTTATATTCAAATGTTTTAATTAAATTTAATAATGATTATTATCATCATTATTATAATTCTGATAATAGTAATTTTTTTCCAATTGTTAGTATTTTATTTTTATCATTATTTTGTTCATTTATTATTCTTTTAATGCAAAATATATAATATAATAATATATGGAAGTAAAATATAATGGATCTATAATTTGTTTATTATCTGCACACTTATTTTTATTAGCATCGTTATTTAATTTATTTTATTGTAAAAATTATATAGAGGCGATAGTTATTTTTCTGTTATATATTACATCAATATTATATCATTATAATGGAGACAAATTTTTTAGAAAAATTGATATTATGGTGACACGATTTGCAATATTAACATGTATTATAACATCATTATTTTATAAAAATATATTACCAACAATATTTACTTTATTTGTAATATTTTTTTATTATATGAATTTTTCGTCTAGTCCAACATATCATGCATTAAGTATACATCTTATTGGATTTTTTGGATTCTTTGCATTATATTATAATAAAAATAATAACAATAAATAAAAGATATATATATAAATATATATAATATAATTTTTAATTAAATTATATTATTGATTTATCAATAATTTAGCAGGCATAGACAAATACAGAGCCATATTTTTGGGAAAGTTCCAAAACACATACACTGTCTGCGGAACTTGGAGTATTGCGACCAATAAGAGTAATTGGGCGGTTAGATTTGATTTCATTACCATCTTGATACATATAGTTAGCAAGAAGAGGATTGTAATAGAAGTTTTCATTAATATTTCTATTAGAATTTTTGTCTGGAATGATAATAGCAGAAGAACCACCGACTACGTTTTCAGCAATTGGAGGTCTGTAAACTGTTACAACAGAGCGTAAGCTGAGAAGTGTATTGCCAACTTGTTGGTCATATTTGAAATCAACTGGAGTATCATTGATAGCAGTTTGACCAACGTTCCAAGATTGATATGGAGTTGAGGTGTATGCTACACGGAAATCAAGACGGGCAACATTGATTGCTTGGTAACGTCTGTTAACGTAGAAGAATAATAAGTTTTGTGTGTACATAACTGAACGGTATTTAGGAACAAGAGTTTTGTGTTCAATGAAGAAGTCAGTTTGAGCAAGAGCACGTTCAAGACTTACATTAACTGGATTTTGTAATAATGTTGGTAAACGAACATTTACAACAGGGATGTTAAGGAATGTTGTGCGTTGAAGAGCATTATAGTTAGAATAACCAAGAACTGCACGTGGAGAAAGAGTTGTAATTTGGGCAAATGTTGGACGAAGAGAGAATACTGCTAAAAGTTTACGAAGTACAGTACCTTCATCTTGAATGTGATACATATCTGGAGCATCAAAATATGACCAGTCATATGTGCTTAATACACGGAGAAGACCAGTGATACCATCGTCAGCTTCATAACCAGCAAGAGAGAAAAGTCTGCCTTGACGGAGGTTAAGAACATTCTTCCATAATTCAATTTGGATACGGAAACGTTTGTGCATATTTGTGATTGGTGTATCATCACTAAAATATGCTAAGCTGTTTGGATCATTAACAATATCAATTGTAAGATGCCATTCAGATTCCATTTCACCAATAATAGTGTTGTCCCATAATGGAATATGACGATTGGTGTATGGTGTAGCACGTTGAATTACTATACGACCCATGTTTGTGCATAACATACGACGTTCGATTGCTTGAATTTTAGGAAGGAAAAGAGCAACTACAACTGGGTGAATATGTACAGAAAGGTTAGAACGATTTTTTTCATATTCAGCAGTTACTGCTTCAATAGCACAATCGCGATATAATGCGAGTTGATTTTTAATATCAGTGTGAAGAATTCTAGATGATTCAAATAATGAAACAATTTCATTAAGTGGTTTGTGGTCTTTAGCTTGGAGATTTAATACTTCACCAGCAGTAGATTGAATGCCCATAAATTTAGACATTTCACTGTAGCGGAGTTGATTAAGAAGAGTGAAGTTGCTACCAACATCACCACGAAGAGCCATAGAAACAACAGCATCACGTTCGGCTGATGTTAATTCGTGTTTATCAGCATATTTCATTGCTTTTTTGATAATTGATGGAACATCATGGAGACCATAATGTTGATCAATTTTATCAATGAATTTGCGAGCATATTTTTTAACACGTTCTCTAGCTTCAGTAAGTTTATTGATTGTGCTTTCTACTTTATCATCATCCATTTTTTTGTGACGAAGCATAGAACGAACTTGCTCAACTGGGATTTCATGTTTTAAATAGAAATCAAAGTTGTTTTCTTCTTGAGTTGAATTCCGTGAACGACTATCCATTATATATTATATATTATATAATTTTTTTTTGTTTATATTTAAAAAAATTATATTTTTATATATTTTATATAAAAATAATCTATTTTGATTTTTTTGTTTTTTTATTTTTTTTATATTTTTTAATTTCTTTTGCTTTTATATTAATTTGATCACATTCTGATAATATCTTCTTTTTTAGTTTAGTTGTTATATTATATTTTATTCCATTAATTTTATCTATCTTTAATACAGATTCAAGTATTTGAATTGAACAATTATAACCATCTAAATATTCATTACACATTGATAGTTTATTTGAATATATCAAGCCTCTTACAATTTTATTTAAATATAGATAATCATTTATTTCCATATTTTTAAATACTTTATTTGATTGTGATATATTTTTTGTATAATTAATAAAACGAATTGAAGTCTTATTAAGATCACATGGATATGAAAATCTTGTCGAAAAATTATTATAATTTTGTCTTTTAGGATTTAATTTATTAGTAAGAGTATATGAAGGATATACACATTGAAAAAATGATTGTATATCTCTGATATCATAAATATTATTATCATATATATAATTTTCTACAATATCACCATATGCAATCATTTTTGATATTTTATTTATATCATTAATATTATTATTTTTAAGATAATCAATATAATGTTGTTGAATCATTAAAGGCATTACAGTTTTTTCCATTTCAAATAATCTTATAATATTATTGATATTATCATATCCAAAAAAGAATTTTTGTGTTCCATCATATATATGATAATCAATATCTTTCATTTTAAAAGACTTACTAAATTCATTAAATGTTTCTAATGTAAAAAGTTTAGTTCCATAAATATTTTTTATAGATTGTAACATTGTTATTAATCCTCTAATATCATTTTGTGCATATTCTATAATTTTTGATAATACTTTTTCATCACTTAATCTTATATTTTCTTCCATACATATTTTACATAAAATATTTTCTAATATTTCTTTGGATGGTACAGGTATTTTAATTTCGTATGATATTTTTTTTATTAAATATAATAATTTATTATGTTTATTATTTGATATTAATATTATAGGAAAAACCCATTTAGTTTCATTATATTTTATTAGATTTATTATTAATTCTTTTTCATTATTAGAAGTTAATGATTCGATATTATCAATAACCAATATTTTTTTTTCAACACCTACATTATTTAATCTACTTGTGATACTTTTATTAAATATTGTTTTTTCTATTAATTCATCCACATTTTTAAAATTTGATATTTTACTATAATTTAATTGATATATTTTATATTGTAAATAATTTAAAATAGATATTACAGTTGATGTTTTACCCGACCCATAAGTACCAGTTATTAACAAACAACTTTTATTTGGATCATTTATTATCTTATCATTTATAATAATCTCATCATTTACATTATTATCCTCTCCATTATTATCTTCTCCATTATTATCTTCTCTAATATCATTATTATCATCATTTTCTGTATGTTCTGTATGTTCTGTATTCTCTGTATTTGCATCTATTGCTATTTTTTTAGTACGTGTTTTCTTTCCATTATAATTTGCAATAAATGCTTTTTTATTTTTTTCATATTCATTTAGCCATTTTTTTATTTTAAATATTATATTTGAATCAATATCTAATGATTCTATATTTTGTGGCATATACTTTGATTTCCAATATAATTCATCTATTTCATTCTTATATAATTCCATCTTTAATAATACTTATTAATAAAATCTAATATTTAATTAGATTTTATTTTTCAATGTTTTTTTTAAAATTTAATATGTAATTAATCAAAAATTGATTTAGTACATTCACCATCATTTATTTCTGATTCATTATCTGAATTATTATGATCATTATTAACGTTATTGTAAGATAATAAATCGGTTAAAACATTATTTAATATTTCATTATCATTATCATTATCATTATCATTATCATTATTATTATTATTATTATTATCATTAATATTATCATTATTATTATTATCATTATCATTTATAATATTTATCATTTCTAATAAACTATTTAAAATATGATTCTGTTTAAATTCATATTTTGCATTTTTATCATTTTTATCATTATTATCGATATTATCATTATTATCGATATTATTATCATTAATATTGTCTGCAATATTGTCTGTATTGTCTGTAATAATATTTTGTCCAAATTTATTTATTAAATTTTTAGTATTATTATTTAATGAGTAATAGATTTTATTATAAATTGGTTTTAAATTTCTTTTTGATAAATGTATTTTATCACAATTATCATTGTTACAATTATTATAATTTAAATCATCATAACATATATGATATTTTTTTAAACATGCCCCAAACTTACAATTATAACCACCTGTACATTTTTTTTGAATACAGTTATTACATAATTTTGTATAATTATTTAATTCTTTCATTAAAATCCGATTAATATATGAATTTAAATCTATATATGATAAATCTAAATCTGAATCTATTATTTCTAATGTTTTTTTTCTTGATGGTTCAATATTTTGTTCTTCTAAACTATGAGCATATAAACATTTATTTCCATATAAACAATTACTATTTAAAATAAAATTATTACATAATATTTTTTTCTGATTATATTTTTTTATTTTATTATTAAATTTGTTCTGTCTATTTTTATTAATATAATTATTATCCGTAAAATTATTATACATATTATTATATATATATTGTTTATTTAAATTATTTAAATTTTTAAAATTATCATGTTTATAATAATATCTATCATCCGAGCAACAAGAAGAGGGTTTATTATTAGATATAAAACGATCTAAAGACGATTTTAAATTATTATTATCATTATTATCATTATTATCATTATTATCATTATTATCATTATCATCATTATCATCATTATCATCATTATCATCATTATCATCATTATCATCATTATTATCATTATTATCATTATTATCATTATTATCATTATTATCATTATTATCATTATCATCATTATCATCATTATCATCATTATTATCATTATTATCATTATCATCATTATCATCATTATTATCATTATTATCATTTAGATTATTTAATACATAATATTTATTATTATACATATATGTAATTACCTATATAAAAATAATATTTTTATTTATCGCAATTTTTAGATTATATTATAATATATTATAATATAATATATGAGTTATACAGATTATAAAAATAATTATGATAAAAATTGTGATATACATTTTATAACTAATTATAATGAAGTATATAACGTATTTTTTTATAATGATGAAAATAGTCAAAAATTTTTAATTTTAGAAAATGTACAAAAAAAATATATGTGGTGTCATTATAAATTAGTTTGTAGTTATGATAAAAATGCAAATAAAATAAAATTAGCAAAAGATATGATAATTATAGAATCATCAATTATAGATAAAAATATAAAAATTGATGATAAAAAAATAAAAAATGATAAAGATATTGATATACAAATAATGGAACAAATATTTAATTATGATTATATTGGATTCATAAAGAAAACAAAAGAAAATATAATATATTATTATTTAATAAATAATATTATTCGTATATAATCTTGTTTTATTTGATTGAAAATAAAAATTTTCACATAAATGTTATTTACTTTAAGATATGTATAACCATTTTGATTCATATATATGATGTCATATATTATAAAATAAAGATATTAAATTATAAATAAATCAATTTTTTAGTAATAGATAAAAGTTGACGTAAAAAAAATTGAAATTTTAAATATCCTGATATTTTTAATTCAGTTTAATATTATAATCAACCTAAACATGTCAAACATGTCAAATATGTCTTTCCACTGCTACTCATGCCCTGTACCATCAGACCCATTTTCTCCAAGAATGTGTAAAGCATGTGCGCGAAAATATTGCGACCAACCTGGGAATTTGTGTGGACAAAGTTGTCAAGGATGTCGTGCTCTTGTTTTTGCTGAAGACAATCAAACCCGGCGTCCTCCTATCCAACCAAAAAAGCCACACTCACAATGTGGTTGTATGCATAATTGGGGAACTCCTTGTCCCAGTATACAAGTTTTCAGCCGTTCTCAACCAAAAAAGCCACAC
>Ga0214921_10002637_pt1 | contig 28838 bp, 16 predicted proteins | sample LL1505_MetaG_FD_177992 | JGI IMG/M metagenome (GOLD analysis project Ga0214921, IMG submission 177992) | Freshwater microbial communities from Lake Lanier, Atlanta, Georgia, United States - LL-1505 | ecosystem: Environmental > Aquatic > Freshwater > Lake | place: USA: Georgia | collected...
AGAATTAGTTCCATTCGATGCCCTGGTGTCAGTGCTTACTCCGGCCCCCCCTGCACCAACAGTAACCGTAATTGGAGTACCAGATGTAACTGCAAAATTTGCGGCAGTTCTATATCCACCAGCACCACCACCACCACCGTTTGACCAACCTCCACCGCCGCCGCCGGCAACTACTAGATATTCTACTGAACTAGTTGGAGGCAATTGCCATATAGAACTTTGTTTGTATTGTGCTGCAGTTGTAACTGAATACATTCCACTAACGCCAGTTGCATTAGCTTGAGGAGTAACTGCAGAAATTACTCCACCCAAATATCGCTTAACCATTTAGCTAATGTCCTCGTAGCTGGCAGTTACAATTAAAGCATCAGCAACACTGGCCCTTGCCCCTAAACTATAATTTTCTTCTATATAATATTGGCTTGTCTTATCTATAATGTTTAAAGTGCTGCCCGAAGGTACGGATATGTTTGCTGCTATTGCAAAATTTGTTCCACCTAAAAAAGCACCGGTGTTAAAATTAATAGTTATAAGTGCAGCAGAATTAGATTGATTTGAAACGTTGAGTGTATTTAATTTAAGACTCTTGCCAGATGCCGCAGGGTTATTCAATACCATCAATGGATTTGTATTTGACAATAGTATTCCGGTAGTCTTACCTAAAATTACATTTGCACTAATTAAATTTGGGTTTGCCATTTAAATTTATCCTCCGAATACTAAATTGTATCCTAATATTTTTGCTGATACACTAGCAGCAGTTGCTACTTGTTGTGTTGTTCCGCCGCCAGTTATATAAAGTGTTGTCCCTGCTCCGCTTAAGACTACATTTGATGACAGATATAATTGATTGAATGGACTAGCGCTTGAACCTAGATTTTTACTTACACCCACGGTAGGCACTAAATTACCTACTGTTTGATCTAACCCTCTTATTGATGCAAGTACATTTGCCGCTGCCAAACTAGGAATGCCCAATTCTCTTACCTGAACTACAATATTTGCTGCTGGAGGTGTTGTGAATACCAGGGAATCGTTTACGATATCGTAATCTATTGTTGGCATTTGTGCAACGCCATTTTCAAATACTAATACAGTATCCTTATTAAATCCTTCTGTTAGAGCAAAGGTATTAGATGTGCCATTGCCTGTAAATGTTCTTGTATTATAAGAAGAACCTGCGATACCACCAATAACTCTAATATCAATATTGGCACCGATTGCAGGAGCTTCTGAAAGAGTAATAGTTTTATTTGATAATGTGTATGAATCAGATTGTTGGTAAACACCATCTATAATAATGGAAACAAAATTCTTGTTAGGAGGTGTGCTTGATAATGTGTAATTTACATTTGATCCATTGCCAATGAAGGCATTAATATCTGAGGTTAACGCTCTGCCAGAATTAATTGTGTCAATACCAAAGAATCTAACTTCTACATTGGTACCATTTGTAGGTGCTTCTGTAAATATTAACGATGTGCTGGATACAGTATAATCCACAACTGGTAATTGAATTAAACCTTCTACAATTACCAATACATTTTTTGGATCATTTACAGATGTACCAATGTTATAAGTAGTATTTCCTGTTGAAATAAATCTATAACTATCATTTATTACGCTTATTGGTAGAATTGAAGATGCACTAATTCTACCATTAGCAAGAATTGTAATATTTTCGCCAGCAATTAAAGCGGATACCACTCTTGTATTTGTAAAATATAAGTTACCACTGGTTTCAATTACATTGGCTGTATATAATCTGTTCCAAGTGTTTGAAGTAACACTATCAGCAAGGATAATATTTGATGTAGATGTGCCAGAAGATACTGTACCTGTAATAATATTGCTGGTAACATTGATATTTTGTAATACAATTGTATTTGCATAAATTGTACTATTTGCGTATAAATTCTGTACTTGTATATTTGAATTAACAAGTGCATTTATTACTCTAGCGTTAGTAAAATACAAATTACCACTTGTTTCAATTACGTTAGCTGTGGTTAAGAATGGCTGTACTGTTGCATTAACTCTAGCATTCGTAAAGTATAAATTGGTTGGACTTTCAACAACATTTGCAGTATACAACCCCAACCAAGAATTGGCTTGTATGGTTATTGTGGATAATAAATTTGCACCAGTTAAGGAACCACCTACACCCGAACCCAATATAGCTGCATTTGCAATCAATACATTTGTCAATAATAAGTTTGCAGATATTGTTCCTGCACTTATTATATTTGCACCAAGTAAAGAACCGCCCGAACCTGATCCAAATATTCCAACGTTAGCACTTATTATATTAGCAGTTATTGTACCAGTAGCTGTTATGTTACCAACAACCGTGCCTGTAGCAATACCTATAAGAACTCTTGCATTTGTAAAGTATAAATTATTATTGGCAGTTTCAACAACATTAGCTGTTGTTAAGAATGGCTGTACTGTTGCATTAACTCTGGCTGTTGTAAAATAAAGATTAGATCCTTCAGCAACATTTGATGTTGTTAAATATGGTAGAACTGCTGTTACTGTTGCTGTGGAATTTGCAGTGGAACTAATTCTACCGTTGGCTTCTATGGTAATATTTTGACCAGCAATTAAAGCAGACACCACACGAGCATTTGTAAAGTATAAATTATTATTGGCAGTTTCAACAACATTAGCTGTTGTTAAGAATGGCTGTACTGTTGCATTAACTCTGGCTGTTGTAAAATAAAGATTAGATCCTTCGGCAACATTAGATGTAGTCAAATATGGCAACACCGCCGTAACTGTTGCTGTGGAATTTGCAGTGGAACTAATTCTACCATTAGCTTCTATAGTAATATTTTGACCAGCCACCAATGCGGAAACAACTCTCGCATTGGTGAAGTACAAATTATTGGCAGTTTCAACAACATTAGCTGTATACAATCCCAACCAATTTGTAGCTTGGATATAAGTAGTAGATATCAAATTGGCGCCAGCAATAGTGCCACCGGTACCAGTACCAATTGATAAAGTATTTGCACTCATTATATTTGTAGTTACGGTGTTTGTAACTACAATATTTGCAATTCCTGTAAGGGTACCTCCCGCACCTGCGCCAATTGATAATGTATTTGCACTCAATATATTAGCAGTTATTGTACCAGTAGCTGTTATATTACCTACAACTGTGCCTGTAGTAATACCAACTAATACTCTAGCGTTGGTAAAATATAAGTTGCCACTTGTTTCAATTACATTGGCTGTATATAATCTATTCCATGTATTCGAAGTAACACTATCGGCAACAATAATATTAGATGTGGATGTGCCAGAAGATACTGTGCCTGTGATGATATTACTTGTTACATTGATATTTTGTAATATAATATTATTTGCGCGTAGTGTGTTGGCAGTTATTGTATCCGTTGCTGTTATATTTGCAAGACCTGTAAGGGTACCTCCTGCACCTGCACCAATTGATAATGTATTTGCATTTAATATATTAGCAGTTACTATACCAGTAACTGTTATATTACCTACAACTGTTCCTGTTGTAATGCCAGTCAATACGCGGGAATTAGTAAAATAAAGATTAGATCCTTCGGCAACATTAGATGTAGTCAAATATGGCAACACCGCCGTAACTGTTGCTGTGGAATTTGCAGCAGAACTAATTCTACCGTTGGCTTCTATGGTAATATTTTGACCAGCAATTAAAGCAGACACCACACGAGCATTTGTAAAGTATAAATTACTTGAAGTTTCTACAACATTTGATGTGTAAAGACCCAACCAATTTGTACCCTGAATATATGTGGCAGAAATTAAATTTGCACCTGCAATAGTACCACCGGTACCAGTGCCAATTGATAAAGTATTTGCACTCAATATATTAGTAGTTATTGTACCGGTTGCTGTTATATTTGCAAATCCAGAAATAGTACCACCGGTACCTGTGCCAATCGTTATTGTATTTGCGCTTACTATATTAGCAGAAATTATACCTGTTGCTGTAATATTACCTGTAACTGTACCAGTAGCAACACCCGCAAGAACTCGAGCATTGGTGAAGTACAAATTATTATTGGCAGTTTCAACAACATTAGCTGTTGTTAAGAATGGTGTTACTGCTACAACTACTCGAGCGTTGGTAAAATATAAGTTGCCACTGGTTTCAATTACGTTAGCAGTATATAATCTGTTCCATGTATTTGATGTTACACTATCGGCAACAATAATATTAGATGTGGATGTTCCTGAGGATACTGTACCCGTAATAATATTGCTGGTAACATTGATATTTTGTAATATAATATTATTCGCGCGTAGTGTGTTGGCAGTTATTGTATCTGTTGCTGTTATATTTGCAATACCGGAAATAGCGCCACCGGTACCAGTGCCAATTGATAAAGTATTTGCACTCAATATATTAGTAGTTATTGTACCGGTTGCTGTTATATTTGCAAATCCAGAAATAGTACCACCCGTACCAGTACCAATTGATAAAGTATTCGCACTTAATATATTAGCAGTTATTGTACCGGTTGCTGTTATATTACCTACAACCGCGCCTGTAGTAATACCTACAAGAACACGAGAATTGGTGAAATATAAATTAGATGTTTCTCTTACATCTGCAGTTGTTAAGTTTAATGATGCTACGGAAGTAGAATTTGCGCTTATTCTACCATTAGCGTCAATTATAATATTTTGACCAGCAATAAGGGCTGCTACTACACGAACATTTGTAAAGTATAAATTATTTGAAGTTTCAATAACATTTGCAGTAGTTAATAAAGGATTAACTGCTTGTAATACTCTTACATTTGTAAAGTATAAATTATTTGAAGTTTCAATAACATTTGCAGTAGTTAATAAAGGATTAACTGCTTGTAATACTCTTACATTAGTAAAGTATAAATTATTTGAAGTTTCAATAACATTTGCAGTAGTTAATAAAGGATTAACTGCTTGTAATACTCTTACATTAGTAAAGTATTGATTTGTTAATTCTAAAACATTTGCAGTAGTTAATAAAGAATTAACTGCTTGTAATACTCTTACATTAGTAAAGTATTGATTTACTCCTTCTCTTAGATTAGAAGTAGTATGATTATATAAATTACTTACTCTACCAACTACGTCTCCATATATTAAACCAGTAGCAAAAAGATTTGCAGTAGATAAATCCGCAGATGCTCCGCTAAGAGATGTTACAGCTAATCCTCCAGTGTCAGCATTAGATGCAACTTTAGTATTACCAAGATACAATGATGTAGTATACAAATAAAGATCTTTCCATTTATTTGTAAAACTACCTAAACTAAATGTTGAATCTAATGAAGGTAGTATATTTCCTGTTACGAGTATATCTCCACCAATAGAATTCAAAGAATTTGAATTAATTGTGCCTGTTATGGATACATTAGCAAATATTACATTAGATGTTGTTGCTACATCTTGACCAATAGAGAATTGACCTGATGAACTATTATAATAAACACCTATGCTATTGCTTAATGTAGATCTTACTCTAGAATTAGTATAGTATAAATTAGTATTTGTTTCAATTACATTAGCAGTTGTTAATAAAGGAGTTACTACAATTACTGTTCTTGCGGGGGTGAAATATAAATTACCAGATGTTTCTATTACATTAGCTGTTGTTAAGAATGGCTGTACTGTTGCATTAACTCTAGCTGTTGTAAAGTATAAATTAGAACTTGTTTCAATTACGTTAGCTGTTGTTAAGAATGGCTGTACTGTTGCATTAACTCTTGCTGCTGTAAAATATAGATTGCTTGAAGTTTCTACAACATTAGCTGTTGTTAAGAATGGCTGTACTGTTGCATTAACTCTTGCTGCTGTAAAATAAAGGTTAGAACCTTCAGCAACATTAGATGTAGTTAATAATGGAGTTACTGCAATTATTACTTGCGCATTTGTAAAATACTTATTAGTATTGCCTTCACCTATTTGATCTGTTGTTAAACCGCTAATTTGAGATTGTAGATTTGCTATACTTAAACTTACATTAGCACTAATTCTACCATTGGCTTCAATAATAATATTATCGCCTGCAGTAAGAGCTGATACTACACGAGAATTAGTAAAGTATAAGTTGCCGCTTGTTTCAATTACGTTAGCAGTTGTTAATCTAGGAGTTACTACAGAAGCTACTCTAGAATTTGTATAATATAAGTTTACAGAACCTTCACTTATTTGATCTGTAGATAAATTGCTAATTTGAGATTGTAAATTAGCAATAGTTGTGTTTATATTTGCACTAATTCTGCCATTAGCCTCAATTATAATATTCTGACCGGCAATTAATGCTGATACCACACGAGAATTTGTGAAGTATAAGTTAGCACCTTCTTTTAATGCAGATGTATTAAAATTATCTAAGCTACTTACTTGCCCTGTTACAAAACCAGTTACATTACCAATATAGTTTGTTGCTTGTAAATTTGCCAATCTAAATGACGCATGCGCAGTATTAATAAAAATATTTGCGTCGGGTTCTGGAGTATAGTTATCAAATACCTTAAATGAACCATCCGAATGGTCTCTGAAGAAGCCAGCATGATGATAAACACCATCGTTATAATTAAATGCGATACCTAAATCTGGATTAGAATTAATTGAATTATTATTCAAATAAATCATGTTATCCGAAATAACTAGATTATTTGCTAGGAATCTTTCTACACCACCATAAACCACCAAGTTATTTGTAACAGACAGATTATAGAATGTCACATTAGCTGTTGTAGATACATCTTGTCCAATAGAAATTTCACCTGTAGATGAATTAACAGTGACACCTGTTCCTCCATTTATAGCAGATCTTACTCTAGAATTAGTATAGTATAAATTATTTGTAGATTCAATTACATTAGCAGTTGTTAATAAAGGTGTTACTGCAGGTATAACTCTTGCATTAGTAAAGTATAAATTTGTTAGACTTTCAACAACATTAGCAGTATACAATCCTAACCAAGTATTGGCTTGTATATAAATAGCAGATATTAAATTGGCGTCGGTGATTGATCCGCCTGCCCCTGAACCAACATTTATACTATTTGCTGCAAGTATATCTGCAGTTATTTTACCTGTTGTCGATATATTACCTACAACTGTGCCTGTTGTAATTCCAACAAGAACTCGAGCATTTGTAAAGTATTGGTTAGTGCCTTCGATTACATTTGAAGTAGTTAATATCGGTGTTACTGCAGTAATTACTCTACCATTAGTAAAATATAAATTACTTGTTTCTCTAACATCTGCAGTTGTTAGATTTAGGGATGCTACGGAAGTGGAATTTGCACTGATGCGACCATTGGCTTCAATTACAATATTTTGACCAGCAATTAAAGCTGATACTACTCTAGCATTAGTAAAGTATAAATTACCACTGGTTTCAATTACATTTGCGGTTGTTAGGAATGGTTGAACCGTTGCATTAACTCTGGCTGCAGTAAAGTATAAATTAGATCCTTCAATTACATTCGAAGTTGTCAATAATGGGGTAACTGCACTTATTACTCTAGCATTAGTAAAGAATAACTTAGTTGGACTTTCTATTACGTTAGCTGTATATAATCCGTTCCAAATGTTTGCAGTAACGATATCTACTGTTATTGTGTTACCTGCAAAACCTGAAGCTGAAACATTGCCTGTTAATACTGCATCAGATACTGCAATATTTCTAATAATTAATCCGTTTGCAATTAAATTGCCATAAGCTACAATGTCGCCAGATGCTACTATATTGCCCAATACAACTCCTGTTGTAATTCCAGTCAATACGCGCGCATTTGTAAAGTATAAATTAGATCCCTCGCTAACATTTGATGTAGTTAACAAAGGTGTTACTGCTACAACTACTCGGGCATTTGTAAAGTATAAATTACTTCCAGTTTCAATTACGTTAGCAGTCGTTAGTAGAGGTGTTACTGCTACAACTACTCGAGCATTAGTAAAATATAAATTGCCACTTGTTTCAATTACATTAGCAGTTGTTAAAAATGGTTGAACTGTTGCATTAACTCTTGATGTAGTAAAGTATAAATTGCCACTTGTTTCAATTACATTAGCAGTTGTTAAAAATGGTTGAACTGTTGCATTAACTCTTGATGTAGTAAAGTATAAATTGCTAGAAGATTCAATTACATTAGCAGTTGTTAGTAGAGGTGTTACTGCAGTTACAACTCGAGCATTGGTAAAATATAAATTACTTGTTTCTCTTACATCCGCAGTTGTTAGGTTTAAACTTGCACCCGATGAGGCATTTGCACTAATACGACCATTTGCTTCTATGGTAATATTTTGACCAGCAATTAAAGCAGATACTACTCTTGCATTGGTAAAATATAAATTATTTGCAGTTTCAATTACGTTGGCTGTATATAATCCGTTCCAAGTATTAGAAGTTATTGAATTGGTAAAAATTCTAGTTACTGTTAAATTTGCGCCCTGTTCATTTGAAAATACTTCATTGCCATTAATAATAAGAGAATTTGCATATATTATATTAGAATATATTGCCTGCACTCCAGAAATATATCCACCTATTTCTGAACCAACAGTTATACTATTTGCATATATAGCATTTGAATGTAGTGCTTGCACTCCGGAAATATATCCGCCAGCACCTGAACCAACAATAATATTATTAGCGCCAGTAATATTTCCTGTTAAATTTAAACTGCCTGCAATAGTGCCAGTTGTAACACCAACTAATACTCTTGCATTTGTGAAATACTTATTATTAACACCTTCAGGTACTTGATCTGTCGTTAAAGAAACTGAAGATACATTTGCACTAATACGACCATTAGACTCAATTATAATATTTTGGCCGGCAATTAACGCTGATACTACACGAACATTTGTGAAGTATAAATTACCGCTTGTTTCTCTTACGTTTGCGGTTGTTAAGAATGGCTGTACTGTTGCATTAACTCTAGCTGCAGTAAAATATAAGTTACCGCTTGTTTCAATTACATTTGCAGTTGTTAAGAATGGTTGAACCGTTGCGTTAACTCTTGCGGTTGTAAAATATAAGTTACCGCTTGTTTCAATTACATTTGCAGTTGTTAAGAATGGTTGAACCGTTGCGTTAACTCTTGCGGTTGTAAAGTACAGATTGCCGGAAGTTTCTATAACATTGGCAGTTGTTAACAACGGTGTTACTGCACTTACTACTCTCGCATTTGTAAAGTATAAATTAATACCTTCAATTAAATTTGCGGTACTAAAATTACTTATTGTTAGAACAGTATTTGCAACATTTGCAAGCAACGAAACATTGGCAGAACCTGCAGTATATGCAAATTGTGCAGCACCTGCTGTTGCAGATACAGGATCTACCCAAAATCGTGTACCGTTCGTATTTGCAGCTAATACCCATCCCGAAACCGGGGGCAAACCTAAATCAGGTTCTGCTTGAGATACGTCTAAAAATTCGTAGCGATCTGCACTAACGTTTGCGCTAGATACCTTTGCTACTCTACCAGATATTAGTTTAGTCATTTGCGGATTCTAATATGCTCATTACTAGTTGAACTGAGTTGTTTGCGCTTGCGGAAGCGTATACTTTTTGGCCTGATTCCAAAACTAATTTGGAACCCGCACTGATAATTGCCATAGCATCTTCTGATGGTATTTTAAAATTCTTGGCAAGAGCAGTTTTTACATTCGCATTGGATCCATGATAAAATGATGCTCTTACTGTAATATTTGTTAAATTTGCTGCCTGAACTGATAAGAAAATACCTGTTTTTCGATTAGGTGCAGTATATAAAATTCTATCTTCTGTAGTAAGATCTGCTGTTATTGTTCTAAATACATTTAATGCGGTTGCCATTTCTTTTTATCCTTCGATTGCTAATATATATGGTGTCATAGTTGCGAATAATGCTTTAGTAAATGTTCTACCAGATATGGTACCATCGACTCTGTTAAACACTAGATTCTCACCAATTCTAAAATCACCTTGTTGATCTGTACTTGTGAAATAAACTCTTCCGCCTTTTTCTTCAGTGACCTCATTTGCTTGTATTGGTACACCGCCAGCATATGGCAAAGCCGTTGCAAGGGTTACACCTGATCCAATATATTCAAATGTGTAACCTAACGCAGATATATAACTTGGTTGATGTAAGCTTACTGTAGAATTTGCTATTATTGTATCTGCAGTAACTGTTTCTAATAGAGTCACGTATGATACATTACCTACTAATGGGCTTGCATTTGCCACAGTATAAAATGCAACTGAGCCATTACTAATATTTGACCAATTACGATTAACATAAGCCACAACTTCTGCAGTTATATATTCTTTATTTGCAAGTATAATTTTAGTTGCATTAATTACATTTGCATCGGTGCTTGGCGTATAACTAATTGGTCTTTTTGGCGGGGCAACTGAAGGTCCATTTGAAATAATATTTGTAATTAGGTTTATATTATTTATTACCAAATTTGCCTCGGCATATGTTGCTGCAGAAGCTGCTGTGGTATTTTGCGTAATTACAGTCTGATATACATTTGTTATAGGAATATCTCGTACTATATCTTTAACTATATTACCAATAAAATTATATGCTGCACCTGTTTGTACCACTTGATTATTAATTTGAGTTGTGTCAGCATTATAGTTGTAGTAATATGTTCCTGCCATTATTGCTTGGCGATTGCCGCCGTGTAACACGTCAAATCTAACACTATCAACAATATAACCTACATCTCGAGTACAGGTTGCTTCAGAATTTGCTGCATCTATAAAGTATGATGCGTTACCAAAGAAACCAGGATAAGTTTGTCTTACATATGCAACTGTTTCTGCAGCAATAAAACTCTTATTTAAAAATAATAGATTTGCTGTTCTTTGAGCACCTACATTAGTATTTGCGGGATATTGATTTGATACTATTCTATCAGTAACACCAACAGTACCACTATCAATAATATTGGCAATTAAATCAAATTCTATTGCAACAGTTACAGGTTGATCGCCAGCAGTTGCAGAAACTTGAGTAACGTTTGCTTGTTTTACCGGCGTGATTGTTACATTTTGAACAATATTAGAAGCTAAATTTTTAGCATAATTAATTGCAGCAATTGTTTCTGGATATTGATTTGGTATCGCAGAACTAGTTTGTGCCCAATACTGTAAACCAGCAAATGCTGATTGCGTATTACTTCCATATGCTAAATCTATTGCTAATGAATCTACAATTAATCTAGTATCTCTCGCACATTTAGTTTGATCGTAATTTGCAAATAAAATAGCATCGCCATAATTAGGTCTTGTATTTAAATTTGTAAATACATAACGCGGACCGTCATCTGTATCTACAACTTCTCTAAATTTGCCGTAATTTAATGGATTACTTACTCCCCTTGCAAGCAATCCTAAACGACCAAAGGATGCATTAGAATTTGTAATAGAACAGAAACCGCCATCCTCTGCAAGAATTGCTATATCACAACAAATTGTAAACACAGAAACTAACTGAGTATAGCCTCTGTTTAACATATGCATTCCTATACCGCCCTCATTGGTTTGAGTATAGGAGTCCACAACCATTGATCTTAGACCAGAAACATATGAACCATCTACTCTCATACCTGTACCTGTAGTGGTAATAGATGATGAGTTTTGTATATATGGACTGGTTGATATAAATCCTGCAGAACCGTCTGGATTATATGAAAATACCGCTGAAGGAGATAAATGATCTCTAAATGTAAATCCTGTTACATAGCAGGCATTGTTTACATAGAACATGTCTTTGGTACGCTCAGAAGGTCTAATTGTAGTAGTTCTTAAGTTGTCACCAACCATACCAACACGAGCTTTTATAGTAACTGGTTGATTATATAAAACATAATCTCCACTCTTTACAAAAACTGTTGTCCATGATTGCGCTTTGTTAAGAGCAGTATGAATATTGGCCAAAGCATTTGCCACCGAATTTCCACTATTACGATCGTCACCATTACCTGAAACGTAAATAACGTTTCCAACTGGAGCGTCTAACTGAGCACGAAGTAGTGCAATGCTTTGATTTAAAGGGTTTAATGTGATTACAGGATCACCATTTAGGAACGCTGCATTTGTTCCATTTATGTTTCCTGTAACATCTAAAGGTTTATTGATTACAAATTTATCGCCTGTGCTTCGATATGTAATATTGGCATTTGCACCAGCAATAGTAATACCTGCACCATCTGCGCCCGCAGCATTTGGTGTTCCATTTGCCAGTAATATATTTTTATCTTCTACTGTCAAAGTTGCAGTATTTAAGGTAACAGCATTACCTTGAACAGTCAAATCGCCAGAAACTGTTAGTGTATCTACAACTACATTATTCGCAGTAAAATAATTAGTGCCGGAAATATTTCCGTCTAATCTTATACCACCTTTGACTATAAAATCTGCCATTTTTTTCCTATTTAATTCTCAGTATATGTTGTGCCTGCTATGCGTATATCACAAACTATATCAGCCGCAGTAACTGTTGCAAATAATCTAACATTACTATTATTTATGTCGGCTGAAAATGTTACCAATTCTTCTCCATCGCCGGTTAATAAAATACCATATTGGTTAAAATATACATTTGCATTATCATGTAATACCAACATCTTACCAGAGTTATATTTTGCATGAGTATTTTTACCTATAACAGTATAGATAAATTCTGCAGTTCTATAAGCGCTTGTACTAAAACTTGTTATTAAAGTGGCAGTCGGACTTACTATATTAGTAACTTTGACTGAAGATGTCAAAGAATTATTAATTACTAAGGTATTAGATGTAATTCTATCCGAAATTATAGTGCTAGTAACAACACCGTTAGAAACTACATTTCCTGATAGAGTCAGGTTGCTCAATGTAATGCCTGTAACTGCTTGTGCTACTCTAGTATTAGTAAAGTATTGGTTTACACCTTCGGATAAATTAGCAGTAGTAAAATTATTTAATGTTAATACTGTGTTGGCTACATTGGCAACATAAGCAAATAATGAAATATTTGAAGACTGGGACTGTGCTATTGTGCCAGGTACAAATTGTGTCCCGTTCCATTGCAAAATGCCTTGAGATGTTATACCTGTTATATCAACATCTGCAAAAACATTGATACTCATTTGCTCTACATTAGCTAGAACACGAGCATTGGTGAAGTATTGATTTGTTGTTTCTAGAACATTTGCGGTTGTTAATAATGGGGTTACTGCTTGTACTACTCTAGTATTTGTAAAATATTGGTTTGTTAATTCGGAAACATTCGCAGTGGTTAATAAAGGAGTAATTGTATTTACTGTTCTAGTACTAGTAAAATATAAATTAGAACCTTCTCGCAAATCAGATGTAGTAAAATTACTTATAGATAAAACAGTATTAGCTACATTTGCACGTTCAGAATTTGATACACCTGCTACAAATTTTGTACCATTCCAAATTAATGTTCCGTTATTTTGTATGCCCGTAATATCTACATCTGCAAGTACATTAACGCTCATCTGTTCTACATTAGCAAAAACTCTTGCATTAGTAAAATATTGATTGGTTGTTTCTATAACATTGGCAGTTGTTAATAAAGGATTAACTGCTTGTAATACACGAACATTGGTGAAGTATTGATTTGTTAATTCTACAACATTGGCAGTTGTTAAGAATGGTTGTAATCTTGCATTGGTGAAATAGAAATACCCATCCGATTCTATTACATTGGCAGTATATAATCCGCCCCAAGTATTTGCAGTAATTTTTGATACTGTAATATTTGCAAGATTGCCATCAGAACTAATTATTACTTGACCATTAATTACTAAAGAATTGCCTCGTAAGGAATTAAATCGCGCAATCTGACCAAACGTTGTACCATCAATTATTAGGTTACGTTCGACTAATACATTTCCATTAACATCAAAATCTGCAGTTGGTCTATCTCTATTAATACCTACGCCACCGCCCGCAGTTTTAAAATTAATACTATCGCCAGGATTATTTGATGTACTTAATTCGAATATAGTATCGTCATTTACACCAAAATTTGCAGCATAGAATTGTAATTTTGCACTATCGCCTGTGCCACCTGCGGGATTATTTGCAAACTCAATACCACTGACAGATTCTATTTGGTTACTAGAACTTACTGTTAATAATCCTGTTGTTCGTAGATTACCTAATGTCGCATCAACATTTTGTATTGCTGCAACTGCTCTGGCATTTGTAAAATACAAATTTGTTAATTCTAAAACATTTGCAGTGGTTAATTTATTCGCAAGACTACCCGGAATAAATTTAGTACCATTCCATTCTAAATAACCACCGCCAGTAATACCAGTAATATCAACATCAGCAAGAACATTGATACTCATCTGCTCCACATTGGCAAGGACTCTTGCAGGAGTAAAATATTGATTAGTTAACTCTGCTACATTTGCAGTTGTTAATAATGGAGTAACCGCTTGTAATACTCTTGTATTAGTAAAGAATTGATTTGTATTTTCAATTACGTTGGATGTATATAATCCTGTCCACGTATTAGCTGTTATAGCACCGTTTACTGTAAAATTCTTATTGATTTCAAATTTATCACCAACAACTTTATATAATAAAGTGGCATCTGCTCCTCGTACAGTTATGCCTGCCCCGTCTGCTTCTGCCGGCGTTGTTGCTGCATTTGCAATAGTTATATTTTTATCTTCAATATCTAAAGTAGCAACATTTAGATATACAGTATCACCTTGTACTCTTAAATTACCTGCAACGTATAAATCTTTTAACGAAACATCTTGTCCAGTTAAAGCAATTGCTGCTCTTGCATTTGTAAAATATTGGTTAGTACCTTCGATTACATTTGAAGATGTTAATAATGGAGTAACTGCACTTATTACTCTAGCATTTGTATAATATAAATTAATGTCTTCTGATAGATTAGCAGTAGTAAAATTATTTAATGTTAATACTGTATTAGCAATATTTGCAGAACCAGATACATTGGCAGAACCTGCAGTATATGCAAATAGAGCAGTATTTGAAGTTGCTGCAGCTGATACTGTACCAGAAATAAACTTAGTGCCGTTCCATTGCAAAATACCAGCATTTTGAATACCTGTCAAATCTACATCTGCAAAAACATTGATACTCATCTGTTCTACATTAGCTAGAACACGAGCATTGGTGAAGTATTGATTGGTTCCTTCAATTACATTTGAAGTTGTTAATAACGGATTAATTGCTTGTAATACTCTAGTATTAGTAAAGTATTGATTTGTCGTTTCAACAACATTGGCAGTTGTTAGTAACGGAGTAACATCTGTAATTATTCTGGAATCAAAATTTACAATGTTTGCTGCAGTTAATAACGGATTAACTGCTTGTAATACTCTAGTATTAGTAAAGTATTGATTGGTTGTCTCTATAACATTGGCGGTTGTTAATAAAGGAGTAACTGCACTTATTACTCTAGCATTTGTATAATAAAGATTAATACCCTCTGCTAGATTAGCAGTAGTAAAATTATTTAAAGTAAGAACAGTATTAGCTACATTTGCAAGATACGCAAATGCCGAAACATTGGAATTAGAACTACTTACTGAACCAGATGTTACACTTACATTTGCACTAATTCTACCATTAGCTTCTATTGTAATATAATCGCCAGCTATTAAAGCTGATACTACCCTAGCATTAGTAAAATATAAACGACTACCCTCAGTTAAATTAGCAGTGGTAAAATTACTTATAGATAAAACAGTATTAGCTACATTAGCTAATAATGAAACATTTGCAAATATTGCAGTATTTGCAACAGATGCCCCGTATAGTACACCAGTCGCACCAATATATCTATAACCAGTAACAAAAATTACTTTACCTGCAGTTAATGCTGCAGGAATTGTGCCGCCAATAAAGTTTAATACGCCAGATTGATAATCAAAATACCATTCACCTATACTACCTGAACCTGAGTCTGATAACTGCGTTCCCGTTGAAACTGGATTTGCAGCACCAGCAGTGTCTGCATATACCTTTACAAAATAATCAGATCCAAATTCTGGAGAAATCCAGTCTGCTAAGTTTGTATTCCAAGACGGATAAACACCACCTACAGGAACAGCTGAAGTAATAGCAGTACATTCAATTCTAGCTGTTGTTTGATACGCCTGAACAATTCCACCAACAGCTGTAGCAGTTGCGGGGATACTACCAGATTGCGACCATACTTTATCACCGCGAACAAGAGATGGACTTGCTATTGATTCATTACCAAGTCCTTTATTCGTAGCTGTATCAGTCTTTGCAACACCAAAGAGCTTTTTATATAATAAGTCAATTTTTGATGTATCTGAGATTGCCATTTAATTACTTGCCGTTTCTAATGATAGAGCTGTTATTGTTTGACCTGCAGTAAGTTTTATTCTAACATAAACTTCATTTGTGGCAGTCGATGATGTTGACACTGTTCCGAATGTGCAAGTATTGCTAGAATTAGTAATCTGACGATTTGGAACAATAGGGCCTCCCAATGCGCAACCATTTGTGCCATTGCCACCTGTACCTGCTCCTGGCACGCCACTTCCTGCATATGCAAGACTCATGTCCACCCAACCATTTAATGTTGATGATGTGTCAATTGTACTGCCTGGTACTGCTACCCACATACCTGCCACATTACCTGTATATTTAATGTTGAATTTTGACAAGGAAGTTCTAATTGCTCTAAATGTAAAATATTGAACACTTGATTGCGTTGTTAAATTAGGCCCAGCTGGCCAATGCCCAACACTATAATTTGTAGTATCATGTTTTAATGTTGCGCCAGTTATAGTTGCATCATATGGTTGCAATGTACTAGTTGAACTATTAAACAAGAATGCATTGGCTGTATATGTCGGTGTATCGCCGCTACCAGGATTTTCTATTCTAGAAACAGTTGTAGTACCTGAACCAAATGCGGAACCTACAGTTATTGTAGATTCTTCCATTGTACTACCTGTACCAGTTTTATACAATACATTACCAAAAGGTGTTATTGTAGCAGTTCCAGTTGTATAACCATTTTGCACTGTCAATGAAGGCCCTGTACCTGTGCTTCTGCCAAATCCTGTTGTGATTGCAACGGTTGTAGTTACTTGAATATTTCCGCTATCTCTATATAAATTTTGTACTAATGGAGTTGTTATTCCTGCGGCAGTATAAGTAATAGAAGCTGGGGTTTGGAATGCGCCGCCAGAACTGCCCGTTATAAATGTATCAGAAGAATAATAGAAATCCCCACTTAGCTTATTGACGTTAACATACATACGCCAAGAGCTTGAGCTATTATAGTGCGGAATAGTACTAGAATATGTATATGAATTAGAAGTAGGTCCAAATATATTTCCTGTTAGTGTCGGAGTGCCTGGACTGTTAATATCATTATACCAAAGAGCAATGTTACTAGATCCAGCTTGGCTATGCGCAATATAAACTTCATTCCATCCTGGAGGGGATACTGTAGAATTTGCTCGCAAATCCATACTTTCCCAGAAACCTGTAGATTGCCCAGTTTTTGTCCCGTAATCTACATTGTCTGCGATTGTTAGATTGCCATATGTCCCATTATCACTACCAGTGGCCAATGCTTTAGATCCTGCAGGAACACCATTATAATACACAGTTACTGTGCCTGTATCACCTGGACCCACATCGTTAATCCAAGTTGATACCCAAGTATTAGTTCTTAATACGCTACTAACAGTGCTACCCGCGGATGTTTGCGTTGCAGTAGGTCCATTTATAGTCTGTGTAAAATTACACATTCTTTGTGTACTATATGACGATGAATTTAAAATAGATAAATTGCCAGTAGCAGTAGATAGTGGTTGAGGAGATGTTGGAACCAACTTACCTAAAATTTGATTTATCTGTGTTATACCATCTGTTACTGTTGTATCCACAGTCATTGTAATTGCATTACTTGTTAATGATCCTAATCTGGGAGTTCCTAAAGTTATACCATTATTGGATTTTGTGCTTAGGATTCCGGTAATTGTTGCATTACCTGTTATAGATGCTGTACTTGTTGTTATTGCACTTGCGGAAACATTTCCTTCGAATGTGCTAGCAACAATATTCGCATATCTAAATGTAGCATTTGCGGTATCAATATCATTTAAACCAGGTTCAGAAGTTAAATTATCAAATATCTTAAACTTACCGTCAGTGTGGTCTCTAAAGATGCCCGCATGTCTTTCTAGACCGCCAGTACTATAATGTCCAATCCACCCTAAATCATATAAATCACTTGGGTTACCATAACCAATTTGAATCATTGGATCGTTAATAACTAATGTATTTGAATTTATATATGATGCATTGCCCTGAACAATAATGTTACCTAAAACAGTTAAGTTTTGGAAGGTTACATTGGATGTTGTAGCTACATCTTGTCCAATAGAAAATTGACCGGTTGAACTATTGTAGTAAACACCTGTGCTGTTACTTAAAGCAGTTCTTACCCTAGTATTAGTATAATAAAGATTAATACCTTCATTTAAATTGCTAGTAGTATGGTTAAATAATGTACTTACTGTACCAGTAACATTGCCAATTAAATCACCTTTTACGTTACCATAAAATTTGCTACTTAAATCTAAATAGATATTGCCAAGAATGTTTACATTTCCATCACCCAATACTGCTACTCTAGCAATGGAATTGTTTGTTACTTCATTATCATTATAAATTAAAACATCGCTTCTTACATTACCTGCCGGTTGGGTATCTGCTAGTATAGTAATAGTACCAGCCATTGAAGCATGATTTTGACATACGTAATAATATGTACCAGGAGTTATGCCTGTGGTATACCAGGTAACATTACCAACATCAGTTCCGTTATTAATAACATTACCTGCAGGGGAACCTGTACCTGTTACTAGAGCAGTTTTAATCCAGAATGGATGGCCTGTTGCATTTACATTGAATGTAACGGTATCGCCGGCATTTACAGTTATGGAAATATCATTGCCACTACTATAACCACTAAATGTATAATCACTTACAAAATTGTTTGTTACCGACCAAACATAAGTATTAGTTGTTGGTTTTTGTGATGTTCTAGTTTCTACAACTCGTATACCGGCAAACTTATTCCAATCGCCATTTTTTCTTATACCAAAGTATAAATTGCCAGTTTCATTAGTTACAAATTGATCTACATTTCCACCAACGTATCCTTTAACTTCAACTAAAGGAAATACGTTACCATATACTCTACTTAATGTTATACTTTCTGTGGTAGATAAGTTTGCAAATACTCCGTCACTAGGAGCACCGCTGGCAGTTTTAACTTCTAATCCCCCAGATGCACTTTCACCTAAAGAAAGATTTCCTAAGAATAAAGTCTGTGTACCTAAGTACATTGACAAGAATTTCTTTGTGCGTGAACCTACATTAAATACACCAGAAACGGATGGTAATAAATTGCCCGATATAATTATATTCTTATTGATATCAATAGAATCATTTATTTGGTCAAAGGTTAAGCTTGCATTCGCTCCATTAATAAAAATACCAGAACCATCTGCTGCTGCAGGAGTTGCGGAATCTTTTGCTATTGTTATTGTTCTGCTTCGTATCTGTACATTATCTACATTTAATATAGCACTATTACCAGAAACAGTTAAATTTCCCCCAACAGTTACATCATTGGTTGCGGTAGCTAAAAGTACTCTGGTATTAGTAAAATATAGGTTTGCGCCAGTTTCTATAACATTAGATGTTGTTAAGAATGGTGTTATTACAACGACTGCTCTGGTATTAGTAAAATATAGGTTCGCACCAGTTTCTATAACATTAGATGTTGTTAACGAAGGTGCTAATGCAAGTACAGCTCTTGCGTTAGTAAAATATAAACTGCCTGCTCTTTCTATAACGTTTGCTGTTGTTAAGAATGGCTGAACTACTGCATTAACTCTAGCATTAGTAAAGTATAAATTAGCGCTTGTTTCTCTTACGTTTGCTGTTGTTAAGAATGGTTGAACTGCTGTGTTAACTCTTGCATTAGTAAAGTATAGATTTGTACTTTCCTCTAAATTGGCAGTAGTAAGAGTGTCTATAGTAGTATTTGCATTTCGCCAAACACTTCCATCCCAAGTTAATACTTGATTGGTACGTACATTTCCAGATATAACAACATCATTTAAGGCATTAATACTAATATTTGCCAATGCATCTTCTACTCTTTGGGGAGTAAAGTAGAGATTACTACTTGCTTCACGTAAATTTGCTGTTGTAAAATTACCTATTGTTTCAACGCGACCTGCAACATTTGCATACGTAGCATTTGCAATACTAATAGTATTTGCTATATTCAACGCTGCAATAGCGGATGTTACTCGAGAATCTACCCTAGCATTGGTAAAATATAAATTGTTAAATCCTTCAGCAACACCATCCGTTGTATTTGCAGAACCTGCTATTGCAGAGATATTTGCAGTAATTGTGCCGGTTGCCCAATCTATGTCAATTGTTGGATTGCCGGCGGTAAATGCTCTTCTTGCAAGAGTATTTGAATAATATAGATTTACATTACCTTGTTGCAGAGAATCGGTAGTATAGGCAAAGAAAGGGCTATCCGGAACCCATGCACGATTGGCTGAATTATATACTAGTACTTTTCCGTTAAAGGTCCCAACGGAAGTGTCTACATCTAATAAAGCATTAATACTAATGTTAGACAGAGCACTAGACACTCTAACATTACTAAAGTAAAGATTAGTTAATTCTACTACATTTGCTGTGGTTAAAAAGGGACTTAGAGAAGCTAGGGTAACGTTTCCACCGCCACCGCCGGTGTTTGCTCCGCCGCCTATTCCGCTTTGTGAATATATCCGTGCTCTTGTCATTATTTTCCCAGATCCTTTATCTATTATTTATAATAATTAAAATTTGGGATATTTTGGATATATTGATGCTATTTGATAGGATAATCTTTTACACAAAAATCAAGATTTTTTCTATTAGGGTCGATTTCATACCATCCCTCTCCGGTATGTACATTCAATATGTTTTGAAAGAATTCTTCATACATGGGGGCAACATTTTCTAAGGAAAAATTTTCGCCCCATTGCCTGCAATTCTCAGGCTTTATTTTATTTATATTCTTAGCTGCTGTCAAAAAATGATCAAAAGTGTTGCATCTGTATCCAGTCAAACCATTGATATTATTTTCAGTAAAGGATCCCCAGTCTGTGGATATTGTAGGAGTACCTGATAATAACATCTCTATTTGTACGCCACCAAAAGGTTCAATATACATGGATGGTACAAATGCAGCCTTTGCTCGAGACATTAAACGTTTTCTCGCAGCAACATCTGCATACCCAAAAAATTCTACATTGTCAGGAAAATTAAGATTATCGGGATTTTGCCCGGCAATAATAAGTTTAGCTCCTAATTTTTCTGTAACTTGTGTCGCAATGTGTATTCCTTTACCTTCATATACTCTGCCTAAAAATAAGAAATAATCTTCTTTCTTTTCAGGTTCATATTCAAAGTCATCTAAATCAAAATAATTTGGAATAACAACATTATACCAATCGGACTGACAATTGCTGACTCCTGCTAATCCATACCAGGCATGCATTATGGCATACGATTCCCATATTTTCCATCTTGCCCAATGGCCACCCGCATACCCAATTCCCGGTTCCACGACAATCATATCTTGTTCATGTGCATCACATATTGGTCTTACTCCGCTTCCCCAAAAGGGTAGAATAAAATCATTTTTTTGTTTTCTCTTACCAACTTCTCTTATTGCATTTTTATAGAATGTTTGATATGCATGATCGTTAGTATCAAACTTAAAGAAATTTTTTCTCCAATCATGATCACCATACGCAATATTGAAATCATCATTAGTTAAAACTGTAACGTGTTCTGTACATACTAAATCAGAATCTTCGTGACCATAATGTATAACAGTATGTCCTCGTTCTGTCATCATTTTACCAAACTTAACTACCTTTTGTGTATAGGCGCAGGCATTAAATTCTTTAGAACTTACTGTGTGGGGCAACCCCAATATATGAAAACGCATTATTTAACCCTATAAAAATAAATCAACTGGAACTGCTAATCTAAGAGCGCCGCTAAATGGTAAAGTGTAATGATATATGTAACTAGGAAAAATGATATATTCCCCGCTTGAAGGCATATATTTTTTATCTTCAAATAAAAATTTTAATTCTTCTTTATACCCTCTATTTGCATTATTTCTAGGATCTTGAAGCACTAATTCGCCACCTTTATCTTTTTCTTCATTTAAAATATAAAATATACCAGAAAGTGAAGCTCCACTATGATTATGGGGAGGTATGAGATATCCTCTTTTAGAACCAGTTATCCAAGATTTAACTTTTCGTTTTGGAAATTTATTCTTATCTATTTTCATTAAATCTAAATATTCATCGAAAGCGGGTAACACAATTTTATCTCTAAATTGCTTAAATATCTCAGACCCATTTTCAAATATGCATGTATCTTGCATTTCACTAAAGGGTTTATCAAGATTAGAATCCTCAAAAATATTATTAGTAAAATTTTCTAATAACTCTTTATTATTTATACTATTAATTATAGCAATATTTGACCACAATGCGTGTATTCCCTTATTCATAATCTATTAAAAACTCCTCTATAAAATATTTTTTAATGTCGGGGATAATTCCTAGAGTTTCATCAAAGTCAAAACTCACAATATTTAAAATTGCATCGTATGTATCTTTATCTTTTTCATAAGGAACAAAATAAGGATCATTACCAAAAAGTAAATCTTGATCGTTCAATGATTCATAAAAATCTTCTGCAAAATAATAATTTAACCATTTGGCATAACATATACCAACGACATAACTTTTTGCAGGATACACCCATCCTAATTCTGAGGTTGTAAAATACTTAATGGCATTATTAATAATATCATTAGTTATTTTAATATTATGCAAACTTAAATCATCATCATGATGTTGATTTAACTTATGATATAATGTCTGTTGTATTTTCCAGTCTTTCATAATATTCCAATAATCCTCTATATCCATTACAACTATTATTTAAATCCTTGACATATCTATAATGTTCTGTTAAACAATGTCCTTTAAATGGACATACTTGACAAATAGGACTTAACTTAGTTTTTTCTCGATTTGTCCATTCAATATATTCCTGAAAGGTTTTAAGTTCTAAAAAATATTCTTTATCATTTAAATCAAATTCTAAAACAGCAAATTTTCCTGTAGGTGTAATATAGACATGGTCGTCACTAAAACTATTATATTTTTTATCTAAACTATCTTGTATTAAATATTCATTTATAAATTCAAATTTCTTTAAAGCACTACTTTCGATCCATTTAATAATAAAATTCTCATAATCTTTGTGGCTTACATTATAAGAATTTGCCTGATTTATACTATAAGGTTTAATTTCAACACTAGTAATAGCATTGCATAAATTTAATTCGCTTATCATATTATCCACAGACATATCAATAACTTGTCTGCTAGCCAATATTAAAACAGATAAAGGTTTTTGAGACATTATCATATTATTAAATACTATTGTATTTTTTTCTCTGGCTGTAAAATCATAACTGATACTTAAAGTTATATCATCATCAAAAAACCAATCTCGTATCATACTATAATTGGTTATGATATTAATATCTCCTTTATAGTATTTTCTAATAACATTTTTTAGATTAAAGAATTCATCGTCCTTTAAAATTCCTACCTCGCCCCCGTATAAATCTATACCAGTAATGGGTTCGTATTTTACAACTTCTTGTAGTTTCAAATCCAATTGATCTGGAGAGATTGTTAATCTATCATTTAATTGATGCTTTGTTAAATAACAAAAATCGCATCTAAAATTACAATAGTATGTGGGGTTTAAAGATATATTCATAATGTTAATATGGGCTTACTGGAAAATTTTTATTGCCAATCAATTTTTCTAATTTATTTTTTGTGTATCTAAAAAGTATTTTTCTTTTTAATGTATTAAACCAATCTTTAGAAAATAATTTTTCCCACCCGCAATCAAATAAAGTTATTTTTAAAAATACATATTCAGTGTAATTTCTCAAATACATATAATTAATGTCCCGATATTCTTCTATTAGATCTTTTTCTCTAATATCAATTTTTGCTTCTATTTTATGGGAATATGAGATGTTGTCCGTAAAAATTTGTCTCACATTTGCGATAGTTTTAAAAATATAAACATTGCAGTTAGGAATAATTAATATATGTTTTTTTATATTTTCGGCAAATTCCATAGAAGGGATTGCCAAAGTTACATGATATCCATCCCCCATGCCATCATCGTGCCCACCGCAACTGCTTACTGTCATATAATTTTTTTCAAGAAATATTTTTACAAGTGGCCAAACATCGTCTTCAATTTGTGATCTAAATTTAGGATTTAATGGACTAACTGTTATAGCAACAACACCTTCACCATACATACCTTCACAATTAATTCTGCCATCTTTTTTTAAAATATTCGGTGCTCTTGTTAAGGCAATGTGTGAAATTCTTTCATATTGATTAACGGGCACAAATTGAAAAGAAGCAGATTCTGTTATTTTTCCAGGTACAATAATAGATGCAGGATTTATCATAATTCTTTAGAAAAATTATCCCAACCAAACAAACTGCAACTAATACATAATCTTTTAGTAATTTGCTTTTTTATAATTTCGGCACTATGCAAAGTTTTATGTTGATTTGCAAGAAAACAACTACCCGATACTATATTATAGTATTGTTTATTTTTTCCTTCTGCATCACAAAAACCTATTCTGCCGCCAGTTTCCTCAGTCAATTCCTCATCCACAAAATATATTAATAAAAGGGTATCGCAACTTTTAGATTTTTTAGTACGATCATGGTGCCAACTATGCGGAGGTTCGTTAAGATTGCCGCCAATGAGAAAAGAATTCCACCAATGTATTTCAGAAAGATTAAATCCAAGTTCCAATGCAAGAAATGTTGCTGTAGCTTTAACTAATTCTTTTTCTTGAAGGTGCGCATCTTTCAATTGAAAGATATCAAAATTATCAAATTGAACTTTATAAAGTCCATCAATAATTTTCGTTAACGACATTTTTACTATCCTTATTACTATCAATAATATCTTGTGCTAAAGTTTTCATCTTAACGCAATGTGTCATTGTTATACCATAATCTTTGTGATCCTTTATAGTTTTTTTGCAACCATTGCATATTAAAAACATAGGACAAGTATAACAATCGTCGGTCATAGTCTGCAGCGTAGGTTCAAATTTTATTGGATATTGTTTTAATCCAACCATTTCATGTTTAAAATTTATAGGATATAATCTATCATCTCCAAATGCTCCGCACGAATAATAATCTCCAGATGGTTGTAATGTTCTTATACCTGAATCACAATCTCGATTTTGAGGACAAGTAGTTCCTGCACCTCGAAGCCTTTTTACCATTTGTTTAGTATTATATTCCCATTCGGTCAATCCTCTTTTCCATATTTCCACATATATCTCATATATATTTGCCAATAGATAGGGTTTGCCTTCTTGTCCCATTACAATATTTTTAAATTTAACAGGGGGACCAGACGAAAAGGCATAGTTAAGTTTACATTCTACTCCCATACGCTTCGCCAATTCTACATTTTTAATTGCGTCTTTTTCATTTTCATCAGTTATAACTGAAATAAAATCTGGTCTATAACCACAGTGTTCTAGCATTGCGTCAGAACATTTCCAAAAATCTTCTTCGGTAAATTCGGAAAGATCGCCTTTTAATCTGCCGCCGCCATACTGAAAAGATGTAGTAATTCCAAGACGAGGATGATTAAACAATTCTTTCCATTTGTTTGGATTTTTATAAAAAGGCCAAAGATTACTTGTAAAAGAAATTGTTGCTTCAGATTTAATTGTATCTAAATGTTCTATTATTTTCCAATAGTAATCCGGTTCCATCATCAAAGGATCTCCACCATTCACAATTATAGTTTTTGTTTCCGGATATCTTTTTAGGAAATCAAAAATATATTGGTGATCTAATTCTAATGTTTTGTCCTCAGTTATATGAGTACTAGAACAAAAGGTACATTTAAAATTACATTTTTCTGTTGGCTTAATTATCAAATCCATTTTATAATACAATACTTTTTAAATTTTTTGTTTCAGTAATTTCCCATCCAAATACTAAAGATGTTCTCGGCAAATCCCCAAAATATGGCTTAATACGATGTACTAAAAATCCAGGGAATATAATTAATCTATTTGGTTTGGGTAAAATGTTTATAGTATTTTCAGGATAATCAATAAAGGTTAGTTGTTTATAAATTGCAAGCTCACCTCCAACCCAGGTGTTTTCACTATAAGAAGAATTAATATAATATATTGCTGTAAGATAACTGTTTTCTACCATATCATGATGCGGCTCATATAAATGAGTATTCACCATAGACTCATCATACTTATAAAGACATCCTTTTTGTAGATTTGAAAATTTTAAATTTTTATAATCAATGTCATTTTCTATACAATAATTAATGGTAATCGGAGTTACCATATCAAAAATACTTTGTTGTGCTGCTGTTAGGTTATACTCATCTTGGCCAATAACAGTTTTATCAATGATAGATTCTTCCTTTAACTTATCATAGATATTTTTATCTTCAATAAAGTTATCAAAAATTTGTATTTGGGTAGTCCAAAAATTATAAATTTTATGATCCATTTGGTTCTCGTATCCAATAATAATCATCTCGCACAAAATTAAATTGTTTCATTATTCTTTTATGATACGGATCGTGAGATATTTTACTTTGATTAATAGACATTTGAACAAACTCAAGATAAGATCCAGTAGGACATATTATTTTTTTATTACCAAACATTTTAATTATATCTGTCCACATTATTTGGATAAAATTTTTAATACTAGTTCTATTTCTAATTATCATATAACCTGCAGTTTTAACAAGACCTAATATTACTTCATCCTCAAAAGGATAGACTAGACAAACTCCTTTTTCTATCATCCAGTCCTTAGAACAGTTTACCCATTGTTCTTCTCCTTTGCATACAACTTTGGCTAAATCAGAATCTGTATATGCGGTGCCATACCAAATTAAAAAATGTCCTTGTTGATTGCACAAACGAGGAACATATGGATGTACTATAGGTAAGGTATCCAATTGTATCTCAATATTTTTTGGAAAACATTGAGCATCTAAAAGATTTGGTCCCTCAGTATACTCGTACATCGTCGATGTATCGGTGCGTAATCTTGTAGACACACTCATCCAATTCCTCTCTAAATTTATAATCATGTTGCATAAAGCATCCTAAAGAACATCTGTCTAAGTATTCACATGATACACAATCATATTTTTCTAAAAATTTGTTTTCAATAATAGAATTATCATTCTTTTGTATTTTAGATGAATAAAATTTAATTGTCTTTTCATCCTGCACTAAATTACCACACTGACACATGGTGTTATCTTCCAGAATTAATTTGCTTGTTCTGCAGGACATATAATTTTTTTCATTGGTTATCCAACCCGCGACGGGATATGTTTTAGGATAATTATCTATGAGATGTTTAAATACATCTTTCAATTGACTGTCGGTTGGAGTTTGAAATTCCGCAGATTTATCTGGCATATAATAATCAAAATATATGTAATATCCAGAATTATATAGGTATTTAAAATAGGGGTCTTTATCTTTTAATATGTAATCTATATTAGGAGCATTAAGTAGCATACTAATACAAGTAATTCTTTTTCCAAAATATTCTAGATTGGATTTAAAAGATAAAAAATCATTTATATTAAATCTACCCTTTGGATCATATGATGTAACTAATTCGGTTCTTAGATTTATACTATTAGTATAATCTAATAAATCTTCTATCAAAGAAAGTTTATTAGTTACTAAATTAGTAACCCAATTTATTTTTACTTGTTTTTTATATTGATCACATAAATCGGATATACCTTTTGCTAGTTTTTTATATTGTTCTAGCATAAGCCCATCAAAAATTTCCGGCGCAAATATTTCGCCACCCATAATATTGAATACGACAGAATGCTTATATTCTGTTTTTAAAAAAGTTTCAACTGGAATTAATTTTTCAAGAACAGAATCTAAACCTATTCGATTTTCATGATCCTGCCAACAAAAAGAACATCTAAGATTACAATATTCAAATAGATGTATAGTATATTCTTGCTCAGGATCTCTTTTCTTTTCTAATAAAAATTCGCGCATTGTATCATTTTAAAGTAAATTTTCTTAATTTATTATCACTATTAGTTTGTTTTAAAGATTTAAAATATGTCACCAATGTAAGAATAACATTTTCTTCCATATTAACATAAGACATGCCCACCTTTTCACTTAATATTTCATCTAATATTGTAATATATTCCTCATCTGAAAGAATTCCGCGTTGTACTGCAGACATATATTTCCAAGTATCATGTGTTGTACATGTAGGCAATGGTTGCTTAAAGAAATCTTTTAATATTAATTTTTTTGTTTCTTCAGATACCCAAACAGGCCATCGTAAATCTCTATTAACCAAAAAAGGCAAATGTTCTGAGCTAAAATTATATGAACCCGACGGATTACTTAGTCCTATATAGGATAGCGCAACATCATCGGTAAGTTTACACAATTCTGTTATCTCTTTGTCAGATGCCAAGGATAAATCTAATTTGGAATTACTTCCAGGCAAATATCCATGTCCAGGGAAAGTGGCTATATCTTCTTTAAAAAAGG
>Ga0214921_10002639_pt1 | contig 28826 bp, 26 predicted proteins | sample LL1505_MetaG_FD_177992 | JGI IMG/M metagenome (GOLD analysis project Ga0214921, IMG submission 177992) | Freshwater microbial communities from Lake Lanier, Atlanta, Georgia, United States - LL-1505 | ecosystem: Environmental > Aquatic > Freshwater > Lake | place: USA: Georgia | collected...
AAGTCGTAATTATAGAATGATTTTTTTTATCTAGGCAAATATTACATCCTAATAATAATAAATTTTGATTATCAATACTTTCCAGACTTAATAAATTACATGCTTCTAGAATGTTATTATTTTTAATAGCAACCATAACTTTATTTAAAATAGTTAAAATTGGGATATTATATTCATTAAATACAATTGTATATCCATCAGAAAGGGAAGCTAACCAATTTAGTTTTAATTTAGTTTCTTCATCACAAGGTGAATTATTTATTTTTTTTAAAATATTTTCAAATATATTTTCAAATATAGTTTTTATAAATTCATAATTATTGTCTTCTAGATACTCATTATTTATAAATGTTATAAATAAATATTGCATTGTTGTTAATTTTAATTTAATATTAAAAATATTAAATATACGTTTTACATTAACAGTTAATTTATCTAAAATACTCGATTTATATTCTAAAGCTATATATTCACCAGCAATTATTAAATCATAAATATATTTTAATGAGTCTATAGAATTTTTAATTATACAATCTTCAAAAATAGATATTAAATTTGACATAAAACCATATTCTAAACTATTCGTTTCTATACCCCAATTTTCAATAACCCATTTAGTAATGTGTGGATTATTATTAATTAATGATTCTCTAATAATATTGTCTTTTAAAAGAATTCTATAATAATCTTTGTTAAATTTATTACTAATCTCAATTATATATATAAATATATCTAGATAACCTTTAATTGATGATTCTATTAGTATATCATTATAATCATATGGCTGATGGATTAAAGACATATTATTTATATCTATTTTTTTGGTTTTGGTTTTGTCTTTCTCTATGTCTATGTCTTTGTCTATGTTTATGTTTTGATAGTCTATTAAAAATCTTGCCATATCTAGATAATCATTAAAACAGACTTGTGCAAAAATATTATAATGTATTTTATTTAACAAATATTTGCAATGTAAATCTGTAATTGATAAGTATTCTACTATTTCTAAATTATTTGTTAAAATACAATTATGTAATATTTCACTTTTAATTATATCTGATAGTTTTAAATTTGCAAATTCCCATTCGATTATTTTAATATCCAGTTTATTAATAAAATTATAATCATTTAGATTAGATAGTATTATAAGGATTTGTTTTTCTGTTAAATCATCAAGATTAATTTCATATTGTTTTATGGCTTTAATTATTTTATCAATATCTATACAATCCAGGGCTATTGACTCAATGTATTCCATAAATATATTTATATTTTGTTCTGACATTTTAATCTAGTGTTGCTATTTTTATGAATGATATATATATTTTATTCAATTTTATATTCAATTTTATAATTACTTGTATAATTACTTGTATATTTATTTTTTAGTGAATAAGATTGTTAATTAGATTGCAAAAGAAAAAAATATAGAATATGACACATAGAATATGACACATCAATAATCATCATCATAGTTGTCATCATCGTAGTTGACAGCAACGTTGTCATAACCCAAACCCCATCCACCATGTGCATCACTCATATGACGATAGATATCAGTTGGCGAACCAGTATGAATCTGATTATAGGGAAATATACCTTGGCAGACATAACACCAATGAGTTCGGCAATTACCACAAGTAATATGATTGCATCCACTTGTCTTCTCAGTAGCAATACCACAATCGGGATTAGGACACATCTTGACATCAATGTTAGGTTGTGCATTGGTAATTGCAATACGACAATCATCGCACTCAAATCTTCCAGCAAAATTTGGCTCTGCCTGCGCAGCATCACAAGCAACATCACCTGCAATCTTAATTTGATTACAAATTCGACACCAACCATAATGATAATGAATGTCAAATATAGTCTGCCGAGTTCCCATCAAATTAGAAATATTTGGATTAAATGCTCGAATAATATTATACTGTGGGCGTTTCTTGCAGAATGCACAGCATAAATGAGCTGGTTGCACTATATTTCCAATAGTAATGCTAGAATACCAATGAAGACCACAATCATGACAAACCTTATTATTACAATTTCCACAAAGTTGTCTTAGCTTACTAATATGAAAATCCCCATAGCAAATAGCACAGGTAGCATTTGTGTGCTCACCATTAATTACTTGGGTTGGTAATAAAGTGCAAATTGCATCTGCATTATGCACATAGCGATGGTTGACTGTCATTTGTGTTGGTGGGTGTATTGGTGGGTGTGTTAGTGGCTCAGGTGCTAGGACATGTGATGGCAGATGGCAATCATGAATTGCATCTCGATTTTTGAATAAAGAACCTTGCATATTAATATCTACATCAGTTGCGACACCAAACAATGGTTTCATAGATAGATTCTCACTAATTAGTGCTCCTAAAGTAATAGTCTTATCAATAATAGTTTGCTCGGGGCACTTACTACACATAGAACACTTATAATTTGCAATTTGGTCAGAAATCATAATTTGGTCTGGAACTACAAATTGATTATGGCAGGTCTGACACTCCACATTGGAAATTGGAAGCTGATTACGGCAATAATGACACTTTGGCTCACATCGCAATGCCTTAATCTGCTGAACGGCATATATTCCACGACAATAATCATTTCGGCACATAACCAAATATGATTTCTCATCGGAACACTCATTGTTATAGGTGCCATCCTTAGAGTTTTGCTCCATATCCGAATCATTACAAAATACACAAATTCCAATTCGTGCCATTAGACTTAATGGACGCATATTATGACAATCATTGCAAAGCCATTTATCATCGGAATATGTAGAACCTTGTGTCGGAACCCAACTGATTTGAGTATCTACATCTAGATTCTGAACCGAACGCAATCGTGTAAAATCCTGATACTTCTTGAAATACTTTTGCTCCGCATCAGTCAAAGCCCAAGGAACCTTCTCCAAAAGCTTAATAAATGATACCGAAAGTAGCTCTGGAAAATCTGCGATTTTGTCAATGGCTAGCCATCGTCCAATCATTCCTTGTAAAAATCGCTTTGAGCGAAATTGAAATACAGGATTCTCAGATTGATATGCTAGAATTGCAAGAATACAAGAAGACTTCATAGAGAATAATGTACCACTACACATTAAATGTGCCAAATAACTGAAAAACTTATTTTGCGGAATACACATTGGCATAAAATGTTGTGGTAATGTTGTAATCTTATTAGGAATATTAACATCATCAGGATGATTTATATCAGCTGAATCACAATAGTAATGTACAATACGAATATTGATTAAGAAATGAACAATCTTGCGAAGCGACTCAAAAGTAGCAGTGCCACGTCCAATCTCTAGAATATCATCTCTTGACATTTGAGGTAAATCAAATACCAGCATTTGAATATAGCGACTGCGGTTCTCATATTGACCGTGAAACTTTGCTATTGACTGCTGGAAAAACTCTAAAATATCCTCTGTATTGTCATATGAATCTGCAATCCACTTTTTCAACTTTGCCGGTGCTGAATAATCGCCACCTAAATTTGAAGAAGTGCAACAACTACTTATGGCACTCTGTAGTTTTGCTAGAATAGGATTCTCACGTTGCTTACAACACTCTCTCCATAGTTTACCAAAAATATCATTTGTGGTAAGCGACATTACATATTGGGTTGTAATAAGCTTCTCTAGGGTAATAAATACTAGATTCTTGAAAGTATCATCCCCGCGAAACTTGATAATAATGTCCTTAATATTGCAACGAAGTGGCTCAATACAGGGAAATGGATATAGATTCTTTGCAACGGCAAAATTTCCAATCTCAATATTTCCAAATAAGTTCTTAATAACCTCAAATGTGGATAGAACAGTAATATCCTGTGAAAATGGAACACCAATTAGATTAAGAAATACTCCAATAGTAATATTTGTAATTGAATTGGAACTAGTGTACTTCATATTAATATATGTTCCCAATGCAGAATAATAATTAACCATAGTAATATTACTAGTATTCGAAAAGATGCAAATCTGATTCTTATCGCGTAAAGTCTTATACTTCTGATGATTAACAATATTCATCCATATGGAATAAAATGGTCCAATTTGAGCTGACTCAAGAATACCATTACTAACATATTGACGATTATTAATTCGACGTGATTTATTGATTTGCTCTAATTGTTTTGATAGTGTTGTAAATGCAATCATAATATCCTTCCAAGTGCTATCCTTATATTGCTGATTGCTTTTTCGCAAATTCTCTAATGTAATATCCTCGTGGGGAGGTGCATCTGTATAAAGGAAAACAATAGTATTATCATCAATCAAATCAAATGCACTCACTAAAGCAGTCTTGCAAGCCTCAGGAGTATCAGAGTTTTGCTTGGTATAAACGCCTGAAATAAAATTCATAACCTCTTGAAAATCATTCATAACTGGCGTAATCTTTGTTGTCCACTCGCATAAATCAATACTATAATCACGGAATAGAACAAATTGAATTGCAATGTTCGAACCGCATAATCCCTTAATGCAAAATAGCTGTTGAATTGAATTCTTTATAGCATCAATGTTGTTTTGCATGGACGCAGTGCAATCCAAGATAATCAAAAGCTTGTATTGTTTAATAACATTGGGAGCAGGCTCAGACATTTTGAAAGTGAGTTGGTAAGGAAACTTGTAAAACAAATGCCGTTGTAGGTTTTAAATATTATTTGTATTTTAATAAATTAATTATCAATTTTTTTAATAAAAATGCTGAAAATTCTGAAAAACAATATAAACAATACAAAAATATAAACAATATAAACAATACAAACAATACAAACAATACAAAAAACTATAAAATCAATTTATAAAAACAAGTAAATAATAAGTAAAAAGTTAAAATGAAAGTTTTATTAATAACTTTAGCCATAGGTGATAAATATTTGGAAATATATAATCAATTATTTCGAAAAACTCAAGAAGAATATGCAAAGAAAAACGGATATGATTTTAAAATAATAACAAATTTTATATCTGGTGTTAATAAAATATTTTTTATTCAAAAGCATTGTGATTTAATTAGTTTCCAAAAAATATTAGTCTGCTCCCAACCTTTTAGTGCAGAATACGATTTTATTATATTTATTGATGCCGATATTCTAATTAATAAAAATACACCTCCATTGCATAATGTAATTGATTTTGGTGATAAAATAGGTATTGTTGATGAATATTCCCAACCGACACCCAAAATGAGAATTCAATTACAGAAAAAAAATAAATGGGAAGAAAATGCAACTGATTATTATAAATTAGCAGGATTAGATATAATAACTGATAAAGTATTGAACACTGGTGTTTTAGTAATGCAACCTAGTAAGCATAGTAAATTTTTATTTGACATTTATAATAATTATGCTAAGATGGCAATAGGTCATTCTAGAGGATTTGGTTTTGAACAATCATGTATAGGATTCGAATTACAAGATAAAAATATGTTTGTTTTATTAGACAATAAATGGAATGCATTATGGGTATTATATCGGGATACTAAATGGTTTTCTAATCTTCAAGAAATGTACGAAAATAATTATTTTATACATTTTGCAGGCAAAACTGATTATCAACTAGTACCTTATATCAATCAGTAGGGTAATACATATTTTTGTTATATTTTGTTGTTTATTATTTTTCTTTTTTTTCTTTTTTTTCTTATTTTTCTTTTTTATTATTATTTGTTTTTGCACTTAAAACATTGAAGGTGTAAAATGACTAATAAATAAAACAACTAAAATAAGTAATTAAAAATATATAATGAATGATAATAATTTAATATTAATACCTTATACAGCAACTTCACTATCAATCTTCGCTAGATTTATATTTATGTATTTGTTATATAGAAATAAAAGTCAAAATATTTTTTCTTTAACATTTTGTATATTAAATATATTTTCATCTAGTATGTGGATTTACTATAGCACGCAAATAAATGATACACCAATGATAGTAAGAAGTTCTGCTGATTTAACACTATTAATTTTATCTTCAACCTACATTATAAGAAATAAAATTATGAACCAGTAAATTATAAAGTCTTTTACCAATAATGGCACAATACCAGCAACTAATGGCACAATATCAGCAACTAATGGCACAATATCAGCAACTAATGGCACAATACCAGCAACTAATGGCACAATGCCAAAAAAACATATTACAATACCATAATACATTACAATATAAAGGGATGGGTATTAGGGAAACCGCTGAGGTTTCCCTATGATATATAATATATTTTAGGTAAATTTTCCATTGAAGGTAATAATCTTTCAAATCCTAATCTACTTGGGTCATTTGTAGTATTTGGGTATTTGGAACCATATAATATGTATGGGTCGCCTTTTGCATTAGGCATTGAATATATTTCGCGGTTGAAATACCGGGGTTCGTATCCTATTATGGCTGTTGTTGTAATTGGAATAAGATTTTTTATAGTTTTTCTATTTTTATCTGGAAGATAATAAATTATTAGACATATAAATAAAACAATACCTACAATTACATAAACTTTATTATCATCTAGAAGAAATTGCATTTTTACGTTAACTTATTATAAACATAGAGATAAAAAGAATTGAATTAGAATATTAAATTGAATTATTGAATTAAAAAATTGAATTAAAAATTTAAATATATAAATAAATAGCAACACTAGATAAAAATAGATAAGAACAGATAAAAAAGCAGATAAAAAGCAGATAAAAACAAATTCAATGGAAAACATAAGTTTTAATAGTTTTAATATCTATAATAATCTATTGGTATCTAGAGATAATAAATTATTATTTATTACTATGTATGGTGATATAATATTTTACGACGTGTGTTTAAATAAAATATGCACCATTATAAATCCAATTACACATTCATGTGATGCTACTAACACAAATTCAAATACTTATTCTGATTTTATTATAAAAAATGGAATGACAAAAGGTATTATAAATAAAAAATATATAGTTATATTTAACAATAATAATTTATATTTAGCACAATTACCAGATTTAAGTGTAAAACAAGAATTATTTAATATGAATTTAGAATGGACTAATTCTAATAATCCCTATAAAACTGCAAATTGTAATTGGATAATTTAGAATTTATTGTATCCTGTACTATTTTTAAGAATTATTTAATTATAGCAAGTTATAAAAATTTATATTATTGTCCAATTGGAATATGGAAATGGAATAAAATAAATATTATAAATGCACCAGAACTATATAAATCAAAATATCAATTTTCGATTGAAGATAAAGATAAAGATAATATAATAGATAGTGGATTAGCAAATATTTGGTCTAACCTACAATATTATGATAGTGTAGATACGAATGTTGAGGGTGATACCCTATTACCCAATACGAATGTTGAGGGTTATACGATTGCAATTACAATTGATGGTAGAATTTATAAAATTAGCGAAGTTTGTAATAATATTGTTGCCGTGGAAAAATGTACTGGTTCTGTTAGAAATTTTAATATTAAAGAACTACATTATTTGTTAAATAATACAATATTTATGAATAAATATAAAATTACATTTGATAATTTTGAAGAAGAATACAAAAAATTATGTGCAAAATATAAATCGATTTCAAATAGTAATGAAAACAAAGATAATTCAAATACTATTGAAACAACTAATGCTAGGACATCTGGCTCATTAAATTCAGTAACTACAGATATAACTAAACATATTGATGATGAATGTGATGTGAATACAACAATAAGTAATTAAAAAATACAAGACAACAAACAAAAAGAGCGAAAACCATATAAATATCTAATATCTAATATCTAATATCTAATATCTAATATCTAATAATGGTTTTGGTTTTGATTTTGGTTTTGGTTTATAAAACCAGTATAAAATAATATTTTTAAATAAAATTGATTTTTTTTGTGTAATGATTAAAATATTACTATTCTCTGCTTCTATTGCAAGTTTTCACTAACTCTTTTATCAAGAATAAAATGAGCCAAGAAGACAAAGAAGCTTTTCTCAAGACTATCAAATGTTTGGTGTTGGAGGGTGGTGAATCCATCAAGGAAGCACTGGCTCTTGCAAAAGCAATGAAGGAAAGCATGGCATTTGAGAAAGACAAATTGTCTGATATGCAGAAAAAATTGGATTCTAAGGAGCAAGAATTTTTGAAGAAGGCACAAGCATCCGAGTCTCTTGAAGATGTTTGCAAACTTTCTGCACTGACACTGGAGAAAGACGAACTGTCAAGACAAATTACTGACAGTGTTGTTTTCTATTCTGCTATTTGTGCGGAGTTGGATTCCATTCTGCAAATGCGAGCACCACTGATTGTCGCTGCCGCTGGTTCTTCTTCGCAAGGAGATGCAACTATTGCCAGTCTTACCAATAAAGTTGAAAAGCTTTTGGCACAAATGGTTGACTTCTGGACAACTTATGACGACCGACGTGAAGACCACAATAAAAGCACCGAAATCAAAGACATTCGAGGACGGAAATTACGTTTGCAAATATCAGATGTCCGTGGTGATGGTGCTTGCGGATGGCGTGCATTTGTTTCAGGTGTAATTCGACTTGTCTGTGGGAAACAATTGGCATATGACCCGAAACAAATGATTGAGTTCATTCATGAAGTCAAATTGTTGTTGATTGAGTTGGTGGGGATTCTTGCGAAAAACCCTACAAACGAAGACTTTATCAATGGCTTGATGACTGTCCCTGATAATAGCGGAAAGAAGAATCTGCATTCATACTCGGCAATGGTGCTTGCACCTGATTATCAGGCAACCAATTTTGAGCTGCGGTTGTTGTGTGTTTTGTTCGGATTGTGGAATCCCCAACTGTCCCAGGTGAACATCATTCGCAACACGCCTTTGTTCGGTGAGATATATCAAAGCATTTCAGTGTCAGGGCGTGTTTTGCCAGTTTCCAATGAGCAAATCAACATCTTGCACGTTCCTGGACATTACACTGGACATTACACTGGACATTACAAGTCTATTGTTCATCTGACTGAGGGAGTTCTGCCACCCATCATTTCACCCGATGGTGCAATTATTATTAACTAAGTATTGTATTTCATTGTATTTCATTGTATTTACCACTTAGTTAGATTATTTTTTATTTTTGTTTTGTTTTATTTTTTGCTTTGTTTTGTTTAATTTTTTGTTTTTTTTTTGCCTGGTAATTTTATAAGTATGTATGTATTTTGTTTCTTTAGATAGAAAAAGGACGTATTATTGTAGATTGTTTGCTAGGTGTTAATAATGATATAAATACAACAATAAAGAATATCCACATAGGAATTAAATCAAATGAAAATAATGAAAATGATTCATAATCATCAACAGTATTTTCACTTTCTAATGTTATATTATCAAATGAATTTATTTTAGTAGTAGTAGTATTAGCGTAAGGACAGGGACAATAATTCTTTGGTTGCAATTCCTGACGTAAATTTTTTAATTCTGCAATAATCTGATTCATTTGTCTTTCTAAATGCAAATTAGGGTTTTTCTTTAATTCTTCTTGTTCTAGCTCTTCTTCACGTTCAATACTAGAAAGTAGTTCTTTACGTTGTGCCAATGACATTTTACGAAGATCATTTAATAAACTCATTCTAGATAGATAATATAAATAATATAAATATAAATAATATAAATAATTACTGTTAATGTATTTTATTATAATAAAAGATAAAAATAAAATGAATTGAACAAATAAAGAAAAATGCAAAATGCAAAATACAAAAAAATATTGTTTTTATGTTATGATTCATATAACCATTTCAGTTTGGATTTATATTTTCCTCCATCCCCTAGATATGGTTGTATAATTAAATCATTAATAACATCAAAATATTTTTTTGAAAATGCAATTTTCTTTTCTATTTTATGCATTGTGAAACCAGTTTTATCATTAATTTCCATTAATATAACATCATAATTATCTTTAACAAGAAAATCACATCCAAACACTTCAAATGCATTTTTCGATTGTGGATATGGTATTGTATATTTTTCCATCATTTTAGATATATAAAGCATACAATCTTGCATTTTTGGATATATTTTATTATTAAATATTTTTTGCATAGTAGGTTCTAAATCATAGGGGCATTGTATATCTCTTGGTGTTGATTTAAAATGTGTATCGTGAATATCTTTATCTAGAAAATCATTATTATTATATTGTTTTTCTGCTGTAAATAATTCATATAATTCGTAAAAATGAGTTTTATATTTGCCATTAATGGTGGCAACTAGAAAATATGTTCTTAAATGAAATTTGCGTCCTTCAAATAACATAGGATTTGTTATATATTCACTGATTATTGTATTTTCATATTTACCTATTATTTTTTTAGAATTATCCAAAGTTTTTTTATTAAATACAATAAATATATCTTTACCACTAAATGCTCCTATACCAACAGGTCGCACTATATAAACATATTTAACAAGGGTGTGCTTTGTGTGATTGGTGTCATCTGTATCTTGGTGTATAATTTCATTTACTTTATTATTTTGTTTTAAGAATGTTGAAAAATCCCAGGATTTAGCCATATATTTTTCGCATTCTTTAGGAAAATATTTATTAAAATTAATATATAATTGATATTTATTTGCAATAATATTCTTTTCACTAGATAAAATATTCATAATAAAGCATTCTGTATTATAATAACGTGTATCAAATTTATTATTATCTAATTGTTCTAGCCACATAAATACTGGTTTTGCACGATTATCAATTACTTTATTTAATCCAATATTAGATAAATCTTTCTGTAATGATGTAAAATCTAATCCAGCCATATTTTTTTTACCACTGATTATAAAAGAATTTTGATATCCATTTGGAAGATATTCTGGCAGATGGTCTGTTTCATATTGTTTTTCATATTGTGTTTTGTGTTCAAGTTTTTTAGTTTGTTTTAATATATTTTTACTAGTATGTCTAGAATAATTGTTCACAGAATATTTGTATACATAGATATTAAATATTTTACCATTAATTACATTATTTTTTATATATTTAAAACCTAGAGATACATATATCGATATTTTTAATATATTATCTGCTTCAATAATTACATATAATTTTTTTACATTTCTAGATAATAATGTAATCGATTTATATTTTTTTAGTATTATGTTAATAATATTTTTAATTAGTTGATTACTAGCTTGATTACTAGGTTGATTACTAGGTTGATTACTAGGTTGATTACTAGGTTGATTACTAGCCTGATTACTAGATTTGCTAAGTATTCTGTGCTTTTTTAAAAATAATTTTAATGTCGGAATATTTCCTAAACCATGTATATTTTTGAATTCAATTACTACTAAACCAATTATTAATTCTTTTGATGCTTTTGATGCTTTTGATGTTTTTGATGTTTTTGATGTTTTTGATGTTTTTGAATTTATTATAGCAAATGCTATTGGATAATTTATGTGTGTATTTTTAGTATTTATGTTCCTTAGTTTATTTAAATATTCACTACTTATTTTATAATCAAACTCTGATTTTAATAAAACTTGGAATTGTTTATCATTTAATTTATTTAATTCTATTAAATTAATATCCATCTATGAAAATACTAACTACTATACTAATTACTATACCAATTACTATTTATTGCGATAATTATTTATGTTCTAATTAAATATATGTAAATGGTAGATAATAAGTAATAAGCAAAAATAAGTAACAATAAGCAATATGACGCAAATATTATCATTCTCTATTTGCTTGTGCATTATAATAGTTATTGTTATGGTTGTAGTTCTGGTAGTTGGTTATATTTACATCACCCAGAATAAAAATAATTCTGCATTCAAACATATTGCACCATATCAACAATACTTACCTCCCACTATACCATATAATCCTTATTATTTTAATAATTCCTTGTATAGTGTTCCAGGTTCTACCGCCGACCCATATATGTTATATGGTGCTGGATATATGCCTTATGAAAGTGCTGTTCCTGCAATTGATGTAATTCGGGCTAAACCTTACACACATAAAAGGCTTTGGGATAACAATAAAAATAATAATAAAAAAATATTACCAGAATATTATAAACAATATTTAAGACAAAACACTACACCTTTTGCAATCAGAGATTAATTATACCAACCGAAAAGATTAAAGCCAAAGCCAAAGCCAAAGACAAAGTTAAAGTGTAGTTTCATATTGCAAAAGTTGTGTTAAAAATCCTATATTGGGTTCAATACAAGGTCTAGATTTTGCAACTAATTTTATTGCATCATCACATTTTATTTTTTGTGTTTTCATTAAATATCCAATTATAATTGATGCAGAACGTGATTTGCCTGCAAAGCAATGCACTAATACTTTACCTCTATTTGTAATTGCATCTTCAATAAATTTAAATCCACTTGGAAAATAATCAGTGATAATGATTGTTGGTGAATCTGGAATAGATATTTTCAAATATTTGAATCTAGTGCCACCTTGAAAATCTAATTCATTTTCAAAATAATTTTCAAGTGTATCAGACACATTAATAATGTGGCTAATATTAAGTCTAATTATTTCCGCAAAATTACGTGCACCTATATCACCAGTTAAATATAATTGATTAGGTAATATACAAGAAATATTATCATCAAATAATTGGGAAAAAGGCTGTGAATTATATAAGTCGGTTGTGTTATCTACAATAACTGGTGATATAGATGTATATATTTTTGTAAAAATATTTGGATATTCTTGGAAACAAGTTTCTTCTGTTATTACCTTATATTTTATAAATTCGCTTTCAGGATATGAAAGTTTAATAAACTCAATAGACTCAGAAGTAATATCTAAACATAGAAATAATATTTTGGTATTTTCTGTCTCCAATATGTGTTTAATTGGTAGAAAACTATCAAGTAAATCGTGTAATTTATTTTCTGGATTTTGTATCATACTATTTTTAAATCTTCTAATCATTAAATTAGCAAAATTAGCAATAATACTAATAACATTATTTATAAGACACGATACATCGAAATTTCGAAGAACAATAATTGTAATTTCGGGATTTAAATCCAAAGCATTGCAAAAGCTTGCCATTATTCATCAAATAATTATACTGTTAAACTGTTAAACTGTTAAAAAATAAGAAAATAAAAAATCAATTTTTACTATTGCAATAATGTATTTTTATTTTTTTTTATCGTTTATATGATTTTTTTTTATTCTATTTCAAACAATAAACAAAACATAAAACATAAAACACAATTTATAAAAAAATAAACTTTTTGCAATGGCTACAAAAAAAAATCATATCCTAGAACACAATAATAAAACATACATTATTACAATAGAAAAAAAACCATATATTTTAGATAACACAATTCAACCAGTTTATAAATATTATATTGATAATGTAGAAGTTTTAACTTATTATACAAATGGTGCTACTGATGCTAATAAAAAATTAACATTAATATTATATCCTGTTTATCACAATCAAGAACATTATTCTAAAGATATTCTAGATGCATTATTAGCAACTCTATTACCACCATATTTTTATTAAGTTTATTGTTAGAAAAATAAATGAAATATTTTTAATTTTAATTTTAATTTTCATTTTCTATTCAACTAGTATTTCGTGAATTGCATCTTCTAGCCAATCTACTTCGTCGTGATTAAAAATATTTTGTGCCAATAAATATGAACGAAATTCTTGAAATTCGTAAATATTTTCAATGCTGGTGAAATTATTATATATTTCTCCCCGATTTTCCATAATTTGTAAAATGTCCCAATTATATTTGTATTCTGGCATAAGCATAATAAAATATTTAATTAAATTACTAACATAATAATTTTGTAATTCTATTTGAATACAAAGAGATTCTTGGGGATTTCTTAATCTATGAATAGGATTTGACATTAATTCAAGCATTTTAGTAATAAATTCATTACAAAGCATTCTTCTAAATCAAATGAGAATGGTAGTTGTAAAATATTAGGTATATTAACTTAAAAAATCAATTTTTTAATGGTTTTTACTAAAATATACAAAAATATAAAAACAATACCAAAACCCAAACACAATACAACACAACATAAACAATAATAATTGAATAATTGAATAATCATATTGTTTTCAAATAACATCCAATAATCCCCCCAACAATACCTGCAAAAATAAATAAATAATTTCGGTTAAATAAATAATGACTATTTGGAACATTACAATCGCATTCATTATTGTTTTCTATTTTAACATCTTTATATATAAATTGATAGATTGTATTTTGCATTTCTAATGAATCATTACAAATTTTATTTTTATTATCCGTATCATTAGTATCATTAGTATCATTAGTATCATTAGTATTATTAGTATCATCCGTAGTTGTATTGTTTTCTTCTTTATTAGTATTTCCAAAGAATGCATCTTTATATTCATCATCAGAAAGTTTTGCATATTTACCATCCATAAATGTATGTCTATTAAATTGTGATAGGTTTGAGTAAATAGTTTCTAAATAAGTAATATTTGGATTAAATTCAAAAATAGAATTTAGGTATTGATCTTTTTTAGAAAGACATAAACCATATAATATTTTTTTAATCCAATATAATTTGGAATTTGTTTTAATTTTATACCATTCAATAAATTTTTTTAAACAAAACATTGAAAGAGCACGTGCTTCAGCACCATTTATATATAATGATGCTAAAATCATATGTGATATGGATGTACTATTTAATTTGATAAATATATTTTCTAATTCATAAAAAGATTTACAATCATCAATTTGTGTTTTAAAATTTTGATAATCTTCAATTACTTTTTGATTAGATAACCTGCTATGACATTTAATACACATTTTAAAAAATATTATATCTAGATGGATTTAGTGTTTATTGTTTAAGTTAAATTTATTTTAAAAACATTTATATTTAGATATAACAAATCTAGCAAATATATAAAATATTTTTTTCTAATAAATAAATTCGGTTAAATACAAATAAAAGAACATAATTAAAAAGTAAGTATTTTTATTTTATAATCAATATTTTATAATCAATATTTTATTTTTCTCTACTATGCTAGAATCAATTCAAGAATTTCTTTCTACTAATGCAACCCTAGTATTAGTAGCGATTGCGGCAATTGTAGCAATAATTGCATTTGTTATATTCCGTCGTAATAATGGTTCTACAGGTGCGATTCCTGTTCCTACACCATCACACGATTTAGAAGGAATGGAAAGTGTAAATACCGTATGTGATTTAGGAAGTGGTGTTTGCCATCCTCAAAATCTTACACCAGAACAAGAACAACAAATAATGATGCAACAGCAAATGATGATGCAACAAATGCAAATGCAACAAGGTCAACAACAACAGGGGCAACCACAAGGCACCGAACAATTACAAGGACATGAGCATCAAGAATAAGATATTAATGTCATTTTAATGTGATATATTAGTAAGTTTCGTAGTAAGTTTCGTATTAGGTTTCGTATTAGGTTTTGTTTGGAACAAACATAAAATTGCCCATTATTGGATTATGATCACTATATTTATCAAAATTTGTATTTATTACGACTTTTGTATCAATTGGAACAATTTTATATTTGCCTTTAGACCATCCTAAAATACGGTCGCAATAACTAGGTAGTCGTTGTTTGATGAATGTTTTTTTGAAAAATGTATGATCTGTTTTTTTATTTATATCATAACAATAATCAGTTGGTTTTTGCTTACCAAGGTATTGTTGCATACATTTTGTTTGCATTTTTATTTTTGGTATAGATTTAAGTTTACAAGTTGGTCCAATGTTTTTAATATTAGTAAAATCTTTTAATTTTATTAATACATTAGGGTCTTTTGACAATATTTTTAGATAATTAATTAATTGGTCGGTATGAATATTATTTTGTTCTGTTAATCTAAAATTTAAATCTCCCAACCATAAAATATTTTGAGTGGCATTTGGCAAAGAAGAATTCATTGGTATAATTATTTTTTTATTTATTAAATCTAATACATTTGTTATTGAATCTATCCTTTCTTTAGAACCTAAATTTATTGAATCTTTTGTATTTATTGGTAAATGTGAGCCTATGGCAGTTATAATAATAGGTTCTGATTCATTATTAAGTGTAATTTGAAATGTAGTTAATATTGATGATTTAGTTGGTTTAATATGTTTTATTTTATTTGTATATAATACTTTAAATATATTTTGAATATACATTTCATAAGGCACAAAAATCATTAAATGTATCATAAATGTTATTTTTTTAATAATCAAATTAATATCTAAACCAACTTTTTTATCTGATAACAAATAATACTTTGCATTATTATCTTTATCTTGCCTAATACTATAGTTATTATGAAAATTGGAAATTGATGTTGTGTTTTTTTTTGTTTTTTTTTGTATTTTAGAACTTGGAATATATTTATTTGTATTTATATTAGTTATTGTTTGCCGATTATATTTAATACTTGATGAAAGAAAATATTTTTTTAAAGTATTACAAAAAAATGAATTGCTAGTATCTTCTTGGGTTGTTATAATCCATATTTTACGTTCATTTAAATTAAATATTTTTGTAAAATCATCAAATAATATTGGTGATTCTAATTGGTTTTTTAAATTGCCTAAATTAAAACTAAATACACCAATATTTATATCATTTACAGTATATGATGTATTTTGTGTTTGTTTATCTTTAACAAAATTATCCATAACTATAAATTATTATGAATTGCTATGAATTATTATTTATACTAAAGCTAGAGATATTTTTAAAGAAAGAATATTTATTTCCAAAAAAATAAAAAATTAAAAAATCCAGTTAAAACTATTTGAAAACTAAAAATTTATATATAAAAATTGAAATTTAAAAAATTGAAATTTAAAAAATTGAAATTTAAAAAATTGAAATTTAAAAAATTGAAATTTAAAAAATAATAGTATAATTTATAAAAAAACGCATCGAAGTATTTATAAAAACATAATACTTACCAAAACAAATGGAAATGGAACTGGGAATGGAACTAGGAATGGAAATGGAACTGGGAATGCAAAAGACAACTAAATTTCTATTTTATATGTTAGAAATTAAGCCAAATTTTCCAAATGCTAATAATATTATTGGTAAAATTAAATATGAAATTAATTTAGAAGAACTAAGTAAATCGCCGTTATGTTATCACAATGATAACGCATATGAATATATGTCAAAACCTATAGATAAAGGTGGTCATGGTTGGGGTAATAATTATACAAGTGAAACTTCACGTAATATTTTTGACTGTCATGCAATTGATTATATTATAGAAAATAGTGAGTGGGGTGTTGGAAAACAAATAAACATTCATATATTATTCTTTAGTTTGAAAAAAGAGGAATTGCTAATTCCGAGTGTTATTAAAAATGATAATAGTATTAAAAATATTATTAATCGCCATATAATGTATTATAATAATCTTACAAATATAGACTATCATAATTATCAAATTAATTTATTATGTAAAGAACTTTCTAACAATCGATTTTTAGATTTACGTTATCAACCCCTGATATATTGTAAAACAAAACTTTATGATTATCAGAAAGATAATATTCAATGGATGATTAATATAGAAAATAATCCTCCTCTAATAAATTTCTCTGGACATAAAATTTTCGATTTAGGTTCCGATGTTAAACTTTATTTTGATTATGATATGTCTTGTAATGAAGATTGTTTTATTCCATATGATAAATTTCCTAAACGTAAAGTGAATGGTGGTATTATTTGCGATGAAACCGGGTTAGGCAAAACAATCCAACTTTTAAATCTAGTATTCTCTACATTTTCAGCATTCTCAGCATTATCAGAATATATTAAAACATTAATTATTGTGCCTAATCATATTAAACAACATTGGGCAAATGAAGTAATAAAACATTTTGATATACCAAATATTGCTATACCAAATATTGCAATTGCTGATATTATGAATATTGTTAGTTTTACAGAATTTGGAATTATGGATATGGCAGAAATTAAAAAATATAAAAGAGTTATTGTTGATGAAATACATGAAATGTATGCTATTCAACATATAAAAGATAATGGTAATATATTTAATAAACTATTGGAATGTAATCATTTTATGTATAGATGGGGAGTTTCTGCAACACCATTTGTTGATAGTATGGCAATGTTTAATATTATTAAGTATCTTTTTGGAGCTAATGATATTTATAATCCTAATATTGGGAATAATATTATGATACAAAATGAATTAAAACAAGTATTTCATAAAAATACAAAATTAAATATAGAATATGAATTAAAACTTCCTGAAATAGAAATTACAAATATTCTACTGAATTTTAATAAATATGAAAGAGAAATTTATAATACTGAAATAATTGGTAATGAAAATAAAGATATACAATTCCTAAGACAATTATGTTGTAATGTATTAATTTCTGTTTGTGATAGTATAGAAAATATTATTACAGTATCTGAATTAAAAAAGCTTACACTGAATAGATTTTTAGAAAGGGTTATAACAGAAAAAGAACATTTGGATTTATTAATTCAAAAAAAAATTAATGTTGAAATTGAATATGAAAAAGAATTAGCATTAAATGGGATGTACTCACAACAATGTAATAGTTTAGAATACATAAATAGAATACAACATCTAGATGCAAATATTAATACTCAAAATATTATTTTAAAAAGACGCATGGATGTTTATCAAAGTTATAAAAGTATGACTGAAAATATTGAAGAAATTATTAGCAATGCCAACACATCTAATGAAACTGTAGTTGAAAATGACACAGAAAATGACACAGAAAATGACAATAGTGAATATATTGAACCAGATAAAATGTGTTCTATTTGTTATGCGCCATTTTCTGGAAGTATTGCGTTATTTATTGTATGTCGCCATTATTTCTGTCGCGGATGTTTTGAACATTGTCATAGAATAAGACCTAATCAATGTCCTATGTGTAGAACCCAAGCTGAAATAGGTGAGATTAATTTTATTGCAAATGACAAACAACAGTTTACATCAACTAAAAATACTGAAATTTTAAAATTAATTAAAACAACAGGTGAACGTTTTATTATATTTACACAATTTAATAAATTAATTAATACCATAAATCATTTATTACATTCTAATGATATAAATGCATTAACATATCCAGAATTTATGATTGCATCACAACAGATAAAAGATACAACACAAGTAATTATTCTTTCATCTAATATCAATGCTTCTGGTATTGATTTAAGTTTTATTCACAATATTATTATTATGGAACCATTTGAAAATTATATATATGGAAAAGAAATTGAAAAACAATTAATTGGTAGAGTACATCGCATTAATCAAACTAAAAAAGTTAATGTATTTCGATTAATAATCAAGGATACTATTGAAGAAGAAATCTATTCCATTTTGGGGGTCTAAGCCCCCAATACCCCCTTATTGGGTTGCGCCCAAACCGCTTAACTCACGCAAGCGTGAGTATCATATTAATTTTTTTGTGTGTTGATGTGTTTGGGTTGTTTGTATGTTATTATTTATTAAAAAAGAAATTTTTATTATTATTATAAATTATCTGACAAAATATATGACAAACATAAATTATTTAATTAGATATATAATATATATAAAATGTGATTTTATTTTTTAGATTTTATAAATTATCTATAAATTATCTAAAAAATATCTATAAATTATCTATAAATTATCTATATAATTTACTTTTTTGTTTTTTTTTAAAATTGAAATTCAAATTATAATGAAAAATATAGTTAGTTAAAGATTGCCATATACATTGCCTTAAACATTGCCTTATAGTTTGTCCAATAAAGTTTTACAATGGAAGAAATGCAAAATGTATTTGCAAATTGCTCTTATACTGGAAATAATTGTATTATTCCTGAATATATGCAAAATTCACATATAGTGGAATTATTAATAGATAATGCCTGTTATGCTCTTAATTGCAAAAGAGTTCAAAATATATTCGAACCTATACCAGAAACCTGGAAACAAGCCAATATAAATCCAGAAAATGCAATAAAACATTTTAATCTTTGCACCGATAGTAATAAAATTATTGCAGATATAATATCTTCTAGTAGTGATGAAATTTTGATTGCTAAAATAGGAGAAAATACATATGGATTTATTAAATTTGTTATTAGTACATATCAATCTAATGGCATTATTGGTATTATACCTTATAAATTATTTACATCAGCTAGTACAGGATGTATTAGTAATCAATATAAATTCCAATACAAATTCCAATATAAATTCCAATATAAATTTATTTATACCCAAGATATTGAAAATTTATTTTCAAAACAAAAAACAATATATTTATATCATGGTAGCCCATATGAAAATTGGTATTCTATTATGCGAACAGGCATTAAAATTGGTTCTACTAATAAAAAATTATTTTTAAATGGTGCAGTACACGGTAATGGTATTTATCTTTCCAATGATATTAATCTATCATTAGGATATACCAATACTAATACCAATACCAACAATACTAATACATTTAAAGTATTGGCAATTTATGAAGTAATTGATAATCCTAATTGGAAAAAAACGGAAAATATATTTGTGATTGAAGATGAAAATGCATTGATTCTGCGATATATAATTGTTCTTAATAATTCTACTTTACCTATTGAAATTTTTACAACATTAAATAATAAATTACAATCTGGAAAACTTAAAGAATTTGAATTGGAAAAAACAAAAGAATCAGATTTGGCAATGTCAAAAGCATATTCCAAACGTTTGTTAATTGAATATAAGAAACTTATTAAAAAAACACAAGATGATATAGGACTTACTATAAAATTACCTGAAGAAGATAATTTACGAAAATGGCACTTATTTATCCACAAAGTTAATAATGACAATCTAGCAACCCAAATGGCTAAATTAAATATTCCTTATATTGAAATGGAATTTACTTTTCCAGAAACATATCCAATTGAACCACCTTTTATTAAAATTATCACTCCGCAATTTGAATCCTTACCAGGTTCTATTACAACTGACAATCACATTTGTATTAAGCTTCTAGATAAAACTAGTTGGATACCTACTACTAGTGTGGAAGACGTGATTAACCAAATTAAATTAATTTTTAGTGATAGAAATATTTTTATTAGACATATCTGCAAATAAATAGATTAGAACAAATATTTTAATTGCAAAAAGAAATAGAAAAGTATATGTATCAATAAATCTTAACAACAGAAACATTCCTAATACCTCGTGCGACAGGCGTAACCATATGTGCCTCTCTAGAATCTAGTAGAATACCATTTTGTTTTTTGGGTTCTATCTGTGTTCCATCTGCCAGAGTCAGCAAACCCCCATCAAAATCTTCCCTGTACGTAGAAGAATAAAATAAGATAGTATATTTTGGCAATGTCTTTGTAGGTGTATTGAAATACAAATACTTAGTGTCTTTCAGATGAATATACTGCTCCAAATTATAAGTTGGTGCAATCTTGAAATTAACTAATTGACAATCATCTATATGCCACTTAAGACCTGGCTTTTCTATAGTCTTATGAACTATTACTGCTCTAGAGATCTGTTCTAATGTGAATAGGAAATAAGTTTCTAGAAACCGACGAATATTACCATCCGCAGTAGATGGGTCATTTGAATGGTCTATTGTAAAATCATATATAAATTCTTGCCTGGTATCTACAAGGTTATACTTTTCTAAAAGCATTTCACCATACTTTTGGATTGCAGGCTTGTTGTTTGTCTTAGTGTTTGACTTAGTGTCCATAATGCCTAATATAGAAGTGGATATAGAAGTGGATATGGATATGGGTATGGATATGTTTTTTTTGTAATTTAAAGATTCTTACAATTTGAAATATCAATTTTATTACTGAAATATCTGCAAAAAAATGGAAAAAATGCAAAAAAATGCAAAAAAATTGAATTATATTATTACATATATACCCATTACTACAAACAAATTCAAAGTGCAAAGTGCAAATGGCGTCTTTTGGCAATCAATCTATGCAGAGAATTAACGAACTGCGTGCCGAATTGAAAGCACTTGGCTTGAATGAAGGGAACATTGACAATCGAATTTTGAGTCAAGCGGAACTTCGCGAAATATTACAAGCGATTGATTCTGTTGAAGGTGGTTGGGAATATTTGCGTGGATTACCATTAGGAAGCAGTTTTATGTTTAATACTGATGAGACTATGCGGAAGATTGAAACGGCTTATTTACAGAAACCCACCTCCGGCAATCATTCAGGAGCCAGCTATGCAATGATGATGCAAATTGTCACTAAAATAGCCAAAGTTGGTGCGGAGGAGTTTGCAGAACTTGTTATTACTTATGTGCGAGCAAATTTAACATCCATTCTTGCAGAACAACAACGTGACCAACAACGTCTACATGAACTTCTTCTACGCCAACTTGGAAGTCAAGTTAATGTAAAAGCTAAAGGTTAACCTGATATTGCATTGTTATCTTTGTCAGTAATTAATGTTTTTATTTTATTATTTTATTATTTTATTATTTTTTTTGTTAGAAAATAATGAAAAAGGCAATTTGTATTAAAAAATTGATTTTTTAACCATATGATAAAAACATTATTTAAGATAATTATTTAAGATAATTATTTAAGATTTAAGATAATTATTTGCACTTGATATTTGAATTCTTCTTACATAATGTTAAACAAGGTTATTACACCTAGAAAGAATTCTAATTCTAATTCTAATTCTAATAATGGTATAGAATTCAATAAGTTTTTAGAAAAAATTATTAAATATAAAACAACAATGCCAGATGCCTATAAAAAGTTTGTAAGTTTGTATGAACTTTTATTTCAAATTATGGACATCGCAATGGCAATGAATGAACCGTGTATTTTACAAAATATTATCCAATCAACAATATCTAAAAGTATAATGTTTAAAAGTATATTATCCAAATTATTGTCTCCGGCATCAGACCCAGATATTGATGAATTGATTGAAGAATTACAAATTGATGTGGATTTAATTCAAACAAATGGTTTTGGTGCATTCGAACAAAAAATAATAGATATGTTTAAAGAATTTGAAGAAGACGATAAACTGGGGGTCTAAGCCCCCAATACCCCCTTATTGGGTAGGGAACCTAGCGGTTCCCCTACGACCCTTCCCTTTAATTATAAAATAAATATAGTCTTGCAGCCAAACCGCTTAACTCACGCAAGCGTGACTATTATTTTATTGTGTTTTAACGGATGATATAAAATAATGATTGCTAGATAACAATATACCAAAAACAATAAAATAATTATACGGATGATATAAAAAAATGATTGCTAGATAACAATATACCAAAAACAATAAAATAATTATACTTTGTTTCCATATTTTTCTAGTAATGTATCTATTTCGTGATTTTTCATAATTGTTTCAAATTTCTTTTTTTTAGATTCTTTAGTATAATGAATTTCTACATAATAAATATTATTCTGCACATTATTTTGCATAGATGGTTGATGTGATATAGGCGTAGTAGTAGTTGGAGATGTATTGTTACTACAACTTTGATTATCTACATATATAGTTTCGATATTATCGCTATTTTCAATAAGTTTATAAGTAGTATAATCACTATATGGTTTTCCGTAATTTATAATTTTATGTAGTATATATCGCTTTGTAAATGGTATATATATTTCTGGTGTGGTAGGCATTATTTGGTTTTTATGTAATTTTATATTGTATCTAGATAGTATTATTTTTTAAATATATTTTTATATATTAGAAATAACAATTTTTAAAAAAAATGAATAATAATACTCTAAATATATCAAAATTTTTAAAATCTAGCAAGAAGAAATCAGACACAAAAAACAAAAAACATAAAACTAAAACCAATATAAAGAATTTTAAACATTCTAAAAAGACTAAGAATAAAACTAAAAACTCAAAAACATTTAATGAAGTTAAAAATCAATTTAATGAAATACTAAAAACACAATTACTTGACAACTTCTATTCTCTAGACAACACTATCAACACAACTTTAATTAAATACAATGATAAAACTTCCAAAACACTAATTCGTAATGGATTAAATAATTTTCATCTATGTAGTGGATATGGTTTTACCATCCTAGATAATTATTTTGAAAGTATTAACCTAGCATACCAGGTTAAAAACAATCTTCTAGAATCCCTTGGATTAGAATATGCCCCGGCAATAGTCAAAAGTGCATATGAAGATTTCACTCGTGGACTTAAAGATTACATCACTGCAAGATATTCCAACAAATTACCCCACAAAGAAGCCAGTAATGCCTTTGTTAAACTTTGGGAGTGTCTTACTGTCTTTGATATTATTCCCCGTGGCAAGCAATCCACTTTCCGAGTATTCCATATTTGTGAGGCACCGGGACAAATGATTTTAGCCTGTAAATATTTTACAGAACAAAAGCGAAAGAATATTACTGATTATGAATGGGTTGCTAATTCATTAAATCCTTACAATAAAGCATTGCAAAATGAATATGGAGAATTTAAAATATTTGGCGATAATTATGGACTAATTAAAGGTAATCCGCGGAAATGGTTATGGGGTGCTGATAATACAGGTGATATTACCCGGGTTAAGAATATAAAGTGGTTTAAGGAATATATTAAAAGTAAATTTCTTTCTAGTGATGGTAAAGGTAGTAAAGATAGTAAGTTAGATTTAATAGTAGGTGATGGGGGTTTAAATACTGGTATGGAACCTTTACTCTTACAGAAATTAGATTTAGCCCAGGTAATAATGGTTTTAGCGTGTTCTAGTATAGGTGGTTCGTGTGTGATAAAACATTTTACACCTTATATAAAACGGCATACGGATACATTTAATGCTAGCGGTTTCTTTATAGGTTTCCTCTATATGTATTATATTGCATTCGAAGAAGTATCATTATTCAAGCCGTATTCAAGTAATCCAGATAGTGGGGAGTTCTATGTGGTCGGGCAAGGTTTCCACGGTATAGAAGAAAGTTCTCTTGAAAGATTATATAAAATTCTAGATAAGTTTAAATTAAATGATGCCCTCATTCCATTGGATTCCATACCGGAAACATTTATATCACAAATTAATAGATTCCTAGAGAAGATGAGTAATTTAAATACAATGTCAATTGAAAAGCAAAATTTACTACTTACTTGTTATAAAGATAGTAAAAATGAAAAATTGAAGAAATATTTGAAATGCGATAATTTCTTAGATAAAGATAATTTGCAAACTATTCTAGTGCCTAGATATAATGCATGGATTAAAAAATATCAGTTTGTATAAGGTAGGGAACAGACGGTTCCCCTACCACCCTTCCCTCTAATTATATAAAAAAAATATTTAATGTAGGGAACAGTCGTTTCCCCTACGACCATTCCCCCTTCCCTATAATTATATAAAAAAATGTTTAAGGTATTTTTATTTTTATTTTAATTTTAATAAAAGGATTTTATATTTTATTGTGTAATAGGTTTTGAATTATTTTTAAATTTTATTGTTTGTAATTGTTTCATATTTTCTTCCAAAGGTTTTTTAATTAAAAATTCTGTTATTTCTTCTATATAATTATCTGATATGTCAGTAAAGTTTTCTCTAATTTCTTTGAGTTCATTATTTGTACGTGTTTCTATATGTGTATTAAAATCATTCAAATCACCTATAGATAATATCTGCTTATTAATATATTCTATTTCGGTTTCTATTAATTTCTGAATTAACTTATATCGCGGTGTGTCTTCAAAACGATGATAATTAAGGTCATTTTTGAAATCACTATAAGATACATTTTCATCCGTTTGTAATTGGTTCCATAATTTTTTAATATAATCTATGTTTAATATTTTCTTATTTATTTCATTAGTTAATTTTTTAATATCATTTGATGTTGTATTAAAAACATCATTATTTTTATTAACAATTTTATTATCATTGCTTTCGATACCTTTTTTTACTTTTTGAAATTCCTTTTTATTTTCACTATTATTAGTATTTTTACTAACTAAATTATTATATTTATCTTCTATTGTCATTGGCTTTTTATCTAGTGTGTCATTTATAAGTCTTATATTTTGCCATACTATATTTTGGTGTGCCGTAGATAATCTTTTGAAATATTGAAAGAAAACACGTTGTAATAATAATTTACTTTGTTCATATAATTTATTAATAAATTCTTTATCATTACAATATGATACATTATTAGGTTTATCAATATATACCATATGTTTATCTTTCTTATTAAATTTCATAAAATTATTATTTTCAATTTGGGAATAAATCTTTTCTAACACTAAAACAGCTCCATCCTTACTTTTTAATATCTCTAATACTTCATTCTCGGTTAGGAAATTAATATTTTCATAACCAAATGGATATACATAAGGCACACTATAATTAATATTATTAGTAATATTTATATTGTTGTTAGAGTTGCTTGTGTTAGTGTTGGTGTTGTTAGTTAAACTAGAATTACTAGTATTAACTAAAGAACCATTCATAATTGCTGAAAATGTATTACTAATATTATTGTTTTCTGTTTTATTAATAACTGTTGGAAAAGTAATGTTATCATTTATTTCATTATATTCTAAATCTGGAATATTCATTTTATGTTTTATTATGTTTTTACTTGAATCATTATTTATATCTTTATTAGTAGATATAAATTGGCTATTAGATAAACTATGATTATTTGATATATCATTTTGAATAATTGGTAAATATTTAAAAGATATATTTCCATCTTTAACATCAATATCAATTTTTCCTAAATTATTCATATTTAATATATTTGCAACATTAATAATAAAATCACTTAAATTATTATTTGGTTTATTTTTAATTGTATCATTATCGGTTCTATTATCATTTTTATCACAAGTATTACAATGACGTTCTAGACTATATTTACTAGCTAATTTTTTATTACAAAACTTACAAATAAATTCCTTACATACTTTAGTATTCTCTCTCTCTCTTTCTATATCGTGTGTGAAACCCTGTGCGTTCGGCAAATCTTGTGAAATTAATGTTCTCATATAAGGTATACAACCTAATTTACTATTCTGGTGTCTTTTAAGTAAAGATGGCTTACCAAATTCTTTTCCACAAGGACATATTCTATCAGACATAGATATTATATATTACAATACGGAACAAATATATGTGATTATTATTCTATTTATATACTTATATTTTATATTGCATTTTATTACGAATTATATTTTATCATAACTTATAATTATACTTGATAATATATTATAAGTGCATTATAGATTATATTGTGTTAGGTGTTTGTTATTATACAATATATTACATATATTCACATTATATAACATTATTAATTTTTATCTGATTATGGTGGAGTCCTGTGACATATGTATATGCAATATGTTACGTTACTTCACATTTTTCCAATTCATATAAAAAGAGAGAGAGAGAATATATTCTAGTAGGTATAAAAAAAATACTAATAAAATATTAATAAAATATTAATAAAATAATAACATAATTATAATATTTATATAAGCATTGAATGTATATTGAATCATTTTGTATGTAGTTATAATGTATGCTGGCTTTTGGGTAATTAGTTCTTTGGAGGACTGCGACTTTTGCCATTGAAATAATGAAATTGTTATGATTACAGAGGAAACACTTTGCCGATTACAGGTTAGTTTGATAGGATGGGGGAAATGGGTAATAAATGGCAAAAATAGTTATGATTAATGGATAAAGTTTTTCTTTCTAGGATGTATAATTATTTAGTCTGCTAGAAAGAAATATTTTTAGAGTAAGTAAAAAATTGAATTATAAAATGTAATTACAATGAAACATATAATAAATATATTTTGTATATTTCATATATTTCATATATTTCATATATTTTGTATATTTCATATATTTAGTAAATTTATTCTAGCAGACATAAGAAATGCCTATTGCAAAGAAACAAGTAAAAGTTATAAATGATAAAAAGAAAACTAATATTGAAGTGCCAGTAGTTGCATCAGTAGTTATTCCAGAACCAATAATAGTTTTACCAGATAGCAAACCTAATGATGAAGATTTAGAAATATTAGAACTTGATGGAATTGATTATTACAAAGATATAAACAATAATAATGTATATAAAATTATAAATGGTGATGATATAGGTTTATTTCTAGGAGTTTATGATACAGAGCACAATACAATAATTACTACAAGCGTAGATAAAGTTGATAAAGTTGATAAAGTTGATAAAGTTGAAAGTGTTCTAGATAGTGTTCCAGATAGTGTTCCAGATAGTGTTCTAGATAGTGTTCTAGATAGTGTTCCAGATAGTATTAGTAATATAGTTAAGAAAAAGACAGTAAGTATTACAAAACGGAAAAGCCCAAAACAAACTGCAAAAACTGGAATTACATTTGATGCTATTATTAATAAGGGGGTAAATGCTGATGAAGTTAATAATGTTGAAGTTAATATTGAAACTGGTATTAAGAAGGCAGAACCTAAAGAAAAGGCAAAACCTGTTAGAGGTGCTAAGAAAATAAAGACTTCTGGTGATACAAGTTATTTACGATTACCAGAACAGAATGTAATAATTGATTTTAGTGATATTATTAAACCTGATAAACAAATTGATAAAGCACTTGAAATGCTACACAGCAAAATAAAGGCAATGCATCAAGTTCTATGGGAAGTAGAACATATGGATGGCGAGCAAGCATTAGACGAGATTA